>BNJT01000070.1_pt1 | contig 180677 bp, 313 predicted proteins | sample 8540491 | NCBI WGS metagenome assembly BNJT01 (sample SAMD00202455, study PRJDB9452) | human saliva metagenome | host: Homo sapiens
GTTACGTATTGCTTTCAACGGAAGACGAAGAAAGGCCATGGCGGTGAACTTGATTGCCCGGTTCACGCGAGACGGGCACGAGAGGTGTTAGCGACCCGATCGGAGCCTACGCTGGAGCACGTGAACGCCTTCGCCGGGAACAGGCAAGTTTCGAGGTGTATACGAACGCGATGAGATCTGAACTTCCGTTCGTCAACACGAGTGCTACCAGAACGAAGACGCTTTAAGGCTCACCTTGCTGACCCCGCGAACACGGCATTCAACGCGCTCGGGCTTCGCTGATCACGGACGCCTCCGAACTGACCTTCTCGAGTTCCGTAATACCCTGTGGTCTCGTGCGATCGGACTGGTCGGGCGGAATTGCGTCGGCAAATCGACGGTGACCGGGAATCTGAACACTGCGTTGTCATCATCGATGCTGACATCATCCTGGCCCGGAATGTCGTGGCCTGTGAACCGAAGGACTAAGGCGATTGTCACCCGTCAGTGGAACAGGTGCTCGCCCGACGGAAGCTTTCTGAATCGCCGTGCGCCGGTCGGCATCGCTTCGCCGATCCACAGGCGCAAAAAGCCGACCTGAACGCCATCATCCATCCCCGCGTGCGGAACGAGCCCCGAGCCGAGTCGCGGCCCCGCAGAGCGGTGGTGGTGCACGCTGATGCGGTCGTGGTGGTGGACCACGACCGTGAACAGCGGCGTCGGCTGATGCGCGTTTCCGTGACGGTCTGACGGAAAACCGAGGCCGGACAGCGACCGGCGGCTCAGCTGTCGTTGCGGAACGGCTGCAGGCGGCCACCCACATCACTCACAGCTCCGGTCCGGTGCGGGAAACCATGCGGCAGGTTGGCGAGCTGTGGAAAACGCCTTGCAACGTAAGGGGAGCGAATCCTGGCCGGTCCGAAGATCAGTGAAAGTCGGGATGGGGTAAACACCGCACGCAAGTGAACAGTGGCTATTTGTTGGGCCCCTCGATCATCTGCCGGAGTTCCTTCTTCAGGTCGGCGATCTCGTCGCGGGTGGCGGCAGCGAGTCGAACTGGATCGGCGGCCGCCTGATGCATCTGGGCGGTGAGTCGTCGATCGCTTCGCCAACCCTGCTCGGGCAGTTTTCCGCCTTCAAGCCCCACCCAGGCCGTTCAGGAGAGAGTCGGTGCCGGGCGTCCTCCCGGTTCAGCAGCTGTCCCATGTCATGATCTTCTTCCGCAAGGGCTGCGGATCGATGTACCGGCGTTGTAGTGGGCAAGCTGGCGGGCGTCAGTTGGTCTCTGTCGACAGGCGGCCCCATGGACGAGTGATCGTATCGGCATACATGTGCACCGCCCGCGACGTTATGGGCAGCGCGACCGATGGCTCGATCAAGGAACGCTCCGAACGGAGGAAACCTCGGTCAGCGTCGCAGAATGGCCACCAGGAAACCTCTCCGGCAGGTCCAGTCCTCCTGCAGCAGGCGGTTTATGCCCACCAGCACGTCGTAATCACCCAGCCGCACCACGCAGCAGCTCGACCCGTTTGAGGAAACACGTCGGAGTGCGTATAGCGGTCCGGATACCGCGGCTATCAGACATGCCGGTCAGATCCTCCGCCATCTTCTTGGCTGGTGGTGACCAACACCCGTTCGTTGCGTTTTGCTCGGGCCCGATTTCGATGAGGTCGTCGATCTGACCCTGGTCGGTTTGAGGACGATCTCCGGATCCACCAGGCCGGTGGGTCGACATCTGCTCGACGAAACCGCCGCGCGCTCCAGCTCGTAGGGGCCGGTGGCTGAAAGGCAGATGGTCTGCCCGATTCGCCGGGCAGAACTCGTCGAACTTAAAGGCCGGTCCAGGGCGCTCGGCAGAGATGGAAACCATGTCTGGCTAAGCGCGGTGCGCTTCGGGATGCGTCGCCCTCGTACATGCCTCCGATCTGCGGGATCGTGACGTGGGACCATCGACCAATTGGTGAGAAAGTCCTCGGTAGTCCACAGGTGCAGGCGGGTGCGGATCTCCGCGGCACGACCATCGATGTGGCGGGAGTACCTCGATACCGGAGCAGGTGCCGATCTGGCATCGTCTTCGATGTCGTAGCTGGTGCGCATCCGCAAACCGTTGTGCCTCCAGGAGCTTGTTCTGGGATTCCAGTCCTGCCGATCGCCAGTTCCGCCCCGATCCCGGTGATGGCGCGTTCCATCCGTTCCGGTCCAGCTGAGTAGTGTGGGTGGCAGGGAAGACGTAGATTCTCCCGTGCAGCACCGCGGTCAGTGGGACGAGGGTGGAGATGCGTTCGATCCGTCGCCGAAGAATTCGGATGCGCACCGCATTCTCTTCGTACATGGGAAGATCTCCAGCACGTCCCCTGCGTACCCGAGATGACACCCGAGGAGAGTGTCGTTGCGGTTGTACTGGATGTCGACGAGATGTCGCAGCAAAGTAGCGTCGTATTCCTCGCCGACCAGTAGGGTCAGGCGCTGGTCGAGGTATTCTGCGTTCCCAGACCGTAGATCGCGGACACCGTGGCCACCACAACCAAGTCGCGGCGAAAGTCAGTAGTGAACTCGTCGCGGAGTGCCGGAGGCGTCTTACTCTCGTTCAGGAGGAACTTCTCGATGTGTCTGTCTGCGGACGTAGGTCTTCGGGTTATAGTACGTAGTAGGAGACGAAATTTCCCGATGGCGTTGTCCGGGGAAGAACCCTATGTTTGTTCGCGAACCAGCCAGCAGGAAGCCGTTGGCTGCATCACCAGGACGGGCGTTGTGAAGGTTCCGCCAGCCAGGCTACCGTGGCGGTTCCTGTTAGTCCCTCAGGAGTGCCCAGGAGCACCACATCCTTCACCTGGAACGGAGCGCAAGTCTACCTCCGAGATCGCCGCCGGCTGGTCCTCAGAGGGGAGAAGTCGGCCTGCACTTGTAGCGGTGCCACCTGGCGACGGAGCTCGTCAATCGGTCCATGGGGAACGATTACGCCATGGATCACCGGGTCGTCCAGGAATTCGGGGCGTGAATGAGGTGCGCTGTTTCGGAATGCCTCAGAAGGGTGCCGGAACAGCCCTGGCTGGTCCGGCACCCACATCCCGGTTCGTGGGTCGCATCAACCGGTCACCAGGATTCTGCTGCCGATGGTGCGGCATGGACAGTTGGGTTCCCCAAAGGTAGGTGCGGGCGGGGGTGGTGTAGGTGAGTTCGTCTTCGCCTGCCTCGCAAGGAAGCGTTTGCCTGGTCAACGCGTTTGGTGACCTTGACCTTCGCTGCAGAGCCGCACCGGCCACATCGAAGGGTGCGATGGGGCTGGATGATTCGCGCCAGCAGACGTCCTGGTGCAGGTTCGGGACCAGGCAGACGGCCTTCACCGTACTGCTGCCGCCAGCGCGGGATTTCGCTGATTTCGTGGACGTGGTGTTGTCCGGCAGGAGTCAGGCTGAGACGGTTTGGTTTCACCGTAGGAAAGAACTTGGATTTGTCGGAGCAGTCGATCTTCTCATTGGCATTGGTCGCGGTCCCAGTGGATGACCAGGCAGTCGCCGACCCGAAGGTTCGTTGTCCGAATCTTTGCCACAGGAACCAACCGCCGGCACCGACCATCACAACGGTGGAGACGATGTTGAGGATTTGACGCACCTAGAACGCTTCTTCGGCGTCTCGCTACTGGTCTGTCTCCTGCTCGGCCTCGTGCTGCTGCTGAGCGGCATATTGTTGTTGGGGTTGTGTTGGGGTCTGCTGTTGGGCGGCGTACTGCTGGGCCGCCTGCTGCTGCTGCTGGGCCATGTAACCTGCTGCTGGGCCTGGGCTGAGGTCGTAGGGCTGTCCTGGCCTGAGCCATGAGGGCTGGTTGGGTTGTAGGGCTGGTTGGGTGGTTGCGTCATCACTGTCCTTCGGTGGGAGGGTCTTGAAGCTGACGGCCGCTCCTCCCCGATAGGCCGCAGAGCTCACTGATGACGTATCAAAAAGGTTGGCGGAGGGGTTGTCAAATTTCGTCGTGCTCCAGTCTCGGACTGACTCCCCGTGCCAGCCATAGGAACAGAGAAGAGGCCGGGCCAGCTGCGCGTCGCCGTGGTGGTGGAGTCCCAGAACGCAAGACAAGCCCTCCCAAGATGACCAGCTCCAAGGCGTCGTTTTCACTCATAAGATGGCAGGTTTCGAAAGTAGCTCGGGATTGCTATGTCATCTCCCACATCGAGTCCTGATGCAGCCGGTTCCAGGTCGAAGACAGTGCAGCACCAACTCGCGCAATCGCACCAGAGGAAGGGTCCTCGACTGGCAATCCGTAGCCCAGGACGCAGCGACACATCGCCTGTCCGACCCGACAATTGGGCGAGAAGCTGATCCAGTTCACCAGCACTCGTGTCGAGTTCGATTTGGAGGTGAAGGCCATCAGTGATGGCTAGCACTTCACACTCGTGTCCCAGCGTTGAGTCACTCGCCGACGGTGTCGTCGTCCTCGAGAAGTCCCCGGCATACCTGCTTAAGCTGCGTGCTCCCCTTGATCAGGTGAGCGGCGACGTGGCTGCGGAGTCCAGCCCGGTAAACGGGTCAGCGGCCCAGTCCTCTGGGGAGTAGGTGATCGTACGTCCCAGGAGTATGTGGGTCTGCTCTCGGACAGCGTGCAGACGTGAGTCGAAATGCTTGCCAGGGGCGCTCGGCATGCCGACAAACCTATCAAAGGCAAGAGGTTCCACGGGCGGCAGTGGTGACTTTCACAGCCTGGGGCATGTTGCTCCGGTCAGGCGCGTACCATCATGGTCTTCTCGGATCTGTGTACCCGCTCCATCACCAGGCCGTACCCGCCGCATTGCGTGACTCCAGAGCGGGTTCCCGCCTGAGTCCGAGCACAGAAATATTCGGGAACCACACCCTGCTCTGGCCGAGCAGCGGCGATACGTCGGTGTCGCGGCATAGCATGTGTGACCGTGAATGTTCGACCCGCTCAACGCGGCATCCTTGTAGCAGGTGCCCGCGTCCACAACCTGAAGAACGTGCTTTCCCTGGACCTGCCCAGGGACTCCTGATCGTTTTCACGGGGCTGAGTGGGTCGGGCAAGTCCTCGTTGGCTTTCGACACCATCTTCGCCGAGGGGCAGCGACGCTATGTCGAGTCTTTGTCTGCCTACGCCCGCCAGTTCCTGGGGCAGATGGACAAAGCCGGATTGCGATTTCATCGAGGGGACTCTCACCCGCGGTCTCCATTGATCAAGTCCACCTCCGGAACCCATCATCACGGGTCGGCACCATTACGGAGGTCTACGACTACCTGCGTCTCCTGTTCGCGCATCGCATCCCGCACTGCCCGGTGTGGGCGCCGTCATCGGCAGGCAGAGCCCGCAGCAGATCGTCGACCGGCTGATGGGGCTGGCTGAGGGTACGCGTTTTCCAGGTGCTCGCGCCCATCGTGCGTGGTCGCAAAGGCGAGTTCAGGAAACTCTTCCGAGCTCGTCGCTGATGGCTGGGCGCGGGTTCGGGTCGACGGAAGCTCCACCCGCTCACCGGAACCCCCGGTGCTCGACAAGAACGCAAACACGACGTGGATGTGGTCGTGGATCGGGTGGTGGTAAAAGCATCCGCGAAACAGCGGATCACCGAATCCGTGGAGGCCGCCCTCAGCTGGCCCACGGGTGGTCAGGGTGGAGTTCGTGGATCTCGCCTGCTGGACGACCCCCGACCGTGAGAAAACCTTCTCGGAGAAGCTTAGCTGTCCCCAATGAGCACGACGTCGCCATCGACGAACTGGAACCCAGACAGTTCTCCTTCAACGGGCCCTGGGGCTTGCCCCGAGTGCTCGGGCTCGGGACGTGCTGGAACCCGATCCGGAACTCATCATCCCCGACGAGACCCTGAGCCTGGCTGGACGCCATCGCCCTTGGAACACGCACCTGAAGGCCACTTCGAACACGTCCTGGAGGCCCTGTCCCTCAGAAGCAGGTTTCGACATGCGCACCCCGTGGCAGAACCTGGCGGCCAAGCGTCGGAGTGCTGCTCAGCGAGGTTCCTGTGCCGTGGTGGTGAGTTTCGCAGCCGGTTCGGGCGGACCCGCCTTCGCAGCAAATGCGAGGGCATCCTGCCGTTCGTCCAGCGCCGCTACGCCGAGTCCGAGACCGACTCAGCGCGCGAAACGCTGCGCTACACGCTGGGAGATCAGCTGCCATTCCTGCGCGGCGGCACGCGCCTGAGGCCCGAGACTGTGCGTCACCGTCGCCGGCAGGAACATCGCGGAGGTCGCGGACCCGTCCATCGGGAGGCCTGCAGATACCTGGATGCCGCACCCTCCCAGCGAGACGCGCGAAGGCAACGAGATCGCGGAAGCGCGTGGTCATAGGATCTCGGGAGCGGCTGCGTTTCCTGCCGGACGTCGGCTCGACTCACTTGACGCTGCTCTGCGGCTCGGCTGGGTCGCTGTCGGCGGTGAGGCGCAGCGCATCCGGTGGCTGGCCGTAGATCGGCTCGGCGTCCGGGGTGCTCCTACGTCCCGGACGAAGCCGAGCATCAGCTGCACCAGCGCGACAAACCGGCGCTGATCGAAACCCTCGTGCGGACTGCTGGGACCTCGGCAACACCCGTCGTCGTCGTTGACACGACGAGGACATCGCCCGGGCAGACCGACGGTGGTCGACATCGGTCCGGGAGCGGGGGAGCACGGTGGCGAGGAAATCATGGTCTCCGGCCGTCGAGGACCTGCTCGCCAGTTGAGCATCCATGACGCCGCTACCCGTCGGGAAGGCTGGCCATCGACGTGCCCCGCGTGCGACTTGCGCAAACAGTCAAAGTCCGTGCGACCGTCGCGTCGGCGCCTCGGAGAACCAACCTGCAGTACGCGGACGTGTAGCCATTTCCCGCTGGGCAGGGCTCGTCGCGGGTCGCGGTGACTGTGGGGTCTCGGATCCGGGAAAGTCGTCGCTGGTCAACTCGATCCTCTACACAGCGGCACGCCAGAAAAGCAGATCTATGGCGCCAAAGCGTGTGCCCGGCAGGCACCGAGCTGAAGGCCTGGAAAACCCGGACAAGGTGAGTCCAGGTGGACCAGTCGCCGATCGTGTCGCACCTGCGCCTAACCCGGCCACCTACACACGGGTGTCTTCGACAAGAGCACCATGGGCTGGTTTCGCCAGCACCGGACGAAGGCTGGCGGCTTGCCACCCGCCCGGACGGTTCTCCTTCGAACGTCAAGGGCGGGCGCGGTGAACTGCTCGGGCGACGGCACCATCAAGATCGAGATGAACTTCCTGCCGGATGTCTATGTTCCTGCGAGATCTGCCGCCCGCACAACCGTCATGAAACCCCTCGAGGTGCACTCCAAGGGCAGGTCGATCTCCGACGTGCTACAGATGTCCATCAGCGAGGGGACGCAGTTCTTCGAATTCATCCCGGCCATCGCGACACCTAGAAGACCCTGGAGGAGGTGCTCGCTGTGTCCGGCTCGGACGGCCCGCGACCTACCGTGTCTGGAGGTGAGGCGCAGTGTGAAACTCTGCCGCGGAGCTGCAGAAACGTTCCACGGGGACTCTGCACGCTCGAGCGACTCGAACCCGACCTACGGGCCTGCACTTCGAGGACATCCGCAAAGCTCCTCGCGGTGCTGCTGCACGCGCCTCGTCGACGCGGGAAAACACGGTCGTGGTGATCGGAGCACAATCTCGACGTCACCAAGGCGGCGACTGGATCGTCGACGCATGGGTCCGGGCGCGGACTGAGCCCACTGGCGGGCAGGTACGTCGCTATCGGCACGCCCGGAGGAGGTTGCGAAGGTGGCGGAGTCAGCGACCGGCGAATTCCTTGGCGCCGCTGCTGGAACACCGAATCGAGTGGCTCGCCCACGACTGGATTTGAGCCGGTTCCGTTCCCCAGGCGCCAGACGCGCAGCCGTGTTCGTAGGCCGCGATCACCCGGATTGGGCGCGATCCCGCGCTGCGAGGCGGCTCCAGCAACGCCGAGGATGTAGTCTTACGGGTGGCGTGGCGACGTGCAGTTCCGTTCGATCCTGGTCGTTCGACGGCGGGCCACGAGCCCACGAGGGATCTCGGTCTGCCGCGGTCAGTTCCTTCCGCCACTTCTCCGGAGGGAATCGTCCGGGAGAGCGGCTCTCCACGAGGCGGTGATGGCGAGGGGCTAAGAGGGCTCGTCGGTACTGAGACGGTGCGCACCGCGTTGGATCAGGGCCTCCGAGGTCGCGTCCTTCAACAGGAAAGCCGGAGGCCCCCGCGCGCAGCCGAGCGTACTCGTCCGGTCATGTCGAACATGGTCGCTGCACTCGGACTTCGGACAGATCGTGGTCGCGGGCGATGGAACGGGTCGCTACGCGATCCCATCGAGGTTTGCAGCGTACGTGGATGTCCATCAGCGCGAGATCCGGCACCAGCTCCGGGCCGTAGTGACGGCCTCCACTGCCGGTGGCGGCGCCACGCCACGACCCGGAAAGCCCGCTGGGCGTTCCAACAGGTGCGCCAGCGACTGGCGCAGCAGCTGTCTGGTCGTCGGCGATCAGGACTGGATCTCAGGCTACGGACCGGCTCCGGATCCGGCAGCTCTGGGCCTCGAGCGCGGAAACCGTCTGAGCGGTGGTGGCGAGTGTTCCCGCAGCGCGGCGACGCGCTCCCGCAGCCTCGATCAGCTGCCGCTGCCGCGGGAGGTGCACGCCATCCAGGAACCGGACCGGAATCCACGTCACGGCCAGGTACGAAGGACCCTCCCCGCGGCGGGTGAGTTCGACGCGGACACTGGTGGGGCGCGTGCCTGGGCGGCATTTCGCCAGCCCTTCCTGAAGGATGCGGTGGATGCATGGCAGCGCCACCTCGCCGTTCGGCGTGACCCGCGGCATTGAACATTTCCACGTGCGCTCGCTCGCTCGGCGGAAGCGCCAGAGGAGATCATGCCCAGGTTGGGATCGCGCCCGGGTTGCAGGGACGGGGGCGCGTCCTGGTCAGAACGCAGCACCCGAGCATCCGGCGCAGTTCCAGGGTGGTGGCGCGGCTCGCCTGTTTCGATGTCGCATGAGCGCCGCCGCGGGCGTTCGGGATCCTCGGCGTCCAGCACGGTGCGGGCCACCGCGGCGCGCACCGTTATCAGACCGATGCCGTAGGAGACGAGGTCGTGCAGGTCCGGGCTATCGTCAACCCAGCCCATCGTCACGCCGCAGTGCGATCTGCTAGGATCGCAGCTGCATCAGCCTGGGCGCCGCCCGTATCGTTTCTGCCGCCGCAGTCCGTCACGCAGCAAGGCCGCATCGACTGTGCTGCAGTCACGAGCCGGATCAGGCTGCATCTGACGACTCCGGTGCTGCGTCAGCACAAGCACGAGCAGCACGAGGCACCGCCACAGTACCTGGATGGAGAAAGTAGCGACGCATGGGGCGATGCTAGCCGTGGCTGAGCGAGGAATCATCACCCCACGGGCTGCGAGAACCCAGGGGCCGAGGCACTGGGCCGGAAATCGGTGCAGGCCCGACGGGCAGAGGCGTTCGCCGCGGCATGATCGGGGTGGCGATCAGATGCATTGACGGTATCTCCAAGGTCCGTGCCGCCGGAAAATCCTGGACGTAGCCTGGAGGCGCCAGCGCGGGTGACTGGGTTTCGTCGGACCGAACAGGTGCCATAAGTCGCTCGAGCCTGCGCATCCTGCCTTCGGCCTGGACGGGGCCGACCGGGCACGCTACCATCGACTAGCCGACCCTACCGGAGCTCCTGAACCCGCTGAGGCACGTCGGCCCATGCTCGACGGGGCCGCCGCCCACCCGTCACTGCTCGCGCTCATCTCGGGTGGGTGGCGGCCCGTAACGACATCCCGAGGAAAAGGGTCCAGCAGGTCCTGGAGGAGGTCGGTTGGCAGCGACGCCAATCGGCGGGTGGGCACCCTATTCGCTGGGCATGGGCAGCGGCTCGGATTGGCGACCGCCCTGCTGGGGAAACCGGAGCGGTTGGTCCTCGACGAACCGGTCAACGGCCTCGATCCGCAGGGGGTCAGGTGGATCCGTCGGCTGCTCAGGGCGCACGCCGATGCGGGGGGCACGGTGCTGCTGTCCAGCCACCTGATCGGTGAACTGGCGGAGATCGTCGACGACATCGTGATCATCAACGGCACGGATCAGGCCTGGGGTCGGAGTGGCCGGACGTCAGGCGGGTCATCCCAGCCTGGAGGAAGCGTTCTTCGCTCACGTGAGGCACGCGCATGAGGCGGGCGATGCGCGCGAGGCGCTGAAACCGTGCACCCTCCCGGCATCTGGCTGGCGGTTTTGCTCGGCCCTGGCGGTCCCGATGCTTCTGGCATGGCTGGCGAGCTCCCAGACCAGGCGCGCGGTGGAAACCGGCCAGCTCGAGCGCTGTACGACACCTCACGACCGACTCCGGATTCCACAGCGCTCACCGTGGCGCAGGTCGGTTTCGTGGTGCTCGTGTGCTGTCCGTCTCCAGCGAGTACGTCCGCAATGCCCAGGCCGTCGGCGGGGGCGAGTGCACCGCCACCAGCATGGTCGCCACCCCGGGAGCCAGACGGATGGTCGCGAAACTCACCGTGCTCCTGGGACTCGCCACGGTGCTGGCCGTGGCGGCCACCGCGGGCACCCCTGGCGGTCGCGCGCTGGGCACTGGGTGGCGTGGGAGGCCACTGGGGAACGGCCCCGGGGCGCGGGGTGGTGTTCTTCCTGGTGACCATGACAGCGATCGCACCGCCCTGGCCGAACTGGTCCGCGGCGGAACCCTGCCCCTCGACGCTGCTGGTGATCAACTCCTACCGTGTCCTTCTCGTTCCTGCTATGCTCTCGAGGTGACCCCACTGGCCCGCTACGCACCGGACCTTGCGCTGGCCCATTGGTCTTGACCGACACCGCGATCCAGGATCCCTCAGCCCCGGGGCCGGAATGCCGGTGGGCGCCGCCTGGGGTGTTGCCGCCATCATCCTGGCCGTGCTGCTTCGCCAGAAGGAGGCCTGAGATGGGCGGTCATCGCGGCGGAGTGGCGCAAACCGGGCTCCCTGGGCATCTGGCTGGTTGCGGCGCTCACGGTCGCCGGGTCCTGGGCGTTGGCGGCATGATGTCGAGTCCAGTGGTTCCGCCAGACCCTGCAGCTGGTGCCCTCGTTGACAGCCATGTGCATCCTGCTCGGTGTGATGACGGCAACGGGGAGTACCTGAAGACAGGTCGCCACCACCTGTACAGCCACGCCCCGCCGTTTCCCGGTGGCGGTGCCAGGCGCTGACCGCAACGGTGGTGCTGACAGTGACGGCGATGGTGGCCGCGGGTGGGGTGCGTCTGCTGGTCCCCGAGGGCGAGTGGGCCTTCCTGGGCGGTGGTGCATCTCGCCGCGATGGGTTACTCGGATACGCCATCGGCCTGGTGGCGAGGCGGCTGGTTGCCTCCCCATGCTGCGTTCGTCCTTTCTCGTCGGCGGGCCCGTGCTGCGCCCTCACACCACGCTGGCGACCTGGCTTCCCGGCTCCGTCGGGGCCGACCTGTTCGCGCCGATCCGCGCATCCCTGGCGGAATCGGCGGGAGCCCTGGGCCGGGGTGCTGGATTCTGGGCGCGATCGCCGCGGTGGCCTGGGGCCCGTCGCGACGCCTGACCGGGGAAAGCTCTGCCGGGGTATCCTCACACTGACACCTCCGATTCGGACCATTCGCTTTACCGGTTTCGTACATCATCCTGGGAATGCTTGCGACCGCGGGTCCCATGACCTCGTACGAGCTGGAACACAACGCACGGATCTCCGTCGGGTTCTTCTGCCCCTTCCTGCACCGCAGCTCACGCCGAGCCCAGGAAACTGGAGGAGGCGGGGCTGGTGGACGTGGAGTCCGAGGAGGGTGGGAGCGACCGGGTCTCACTGATCGGGAGGACGGGCTCCGGCCTCGCGGCTGGCTGCAACGACCCGCCTGACGCCGCGCAGACTCGATCCGCCTCCTGCAACTGTTCTTCGCCGCGCGACCCGGCCATCGTCGGTCCCGCGAGACGGAAGGCGGCTGAACTGGAATCCAGACTGGAGTTCTGGAACGCGATGATCTGCGGGGACCGTCCCACCACCGCATGGTGCTGGCCTGGGACGACCCGGCAGCAACCTGAGTCTGGCGGAGCATTGCTGAGGAGGCGGAATGAAGAACTGGTTGCGGTCACACCCCTGGGCGGTTACATCGCCTCGCCTACGCGGGTTCCTGGATCTCTGCTGCCTGCCCTGTTGGGGCGGAAAAACCTGGGCTGTTGCCCACGAACTCCCACGGCGGCGAGCGTCGTGTTGAATCAACTCGCCCTGTTCGCCGGCCTTTCCTAGCTTCCTTTTGCTGATGACTCGGTTCGACCGTCGTTGAAGATCTGACGGCCTCCTGCTGTCGCGGTGCCGCCGGTGGCCCATCTGCTGGCCCTGGTGGCGATCCCAGCGGTAGTGATTGCGGTCCTGCAATTCGCTGGCGAAACGGCGGTCGGGCTCGTGAACGGGCCCCGCTGTCATCGCCCCTCTGGTGATGGGGGTGCGTACCTGATCGGCGGGCCGCTCAGAGGCCGGGTGGCGGGGACTCGCGCTGCCCAGGCAGGAACGCACCCCACCGCCTACCGCCGTGATCCTCGGATCGTCTGGGAGGCTCGGCACCCGCCAGTTCCTGATCGCGGAATGGGAGACCCCACATGGACGTGGGTGACCTGCTTGCCTTCCTCGTTCACGGTTGCGGCGTCGATCGTCCTGTCCTGGATCACCAAACACGGGCGCGCGGATCCGTTCTCCTCGCGATCCGCGCCCAGCAATGCGATCAACTGCGTTGAGCGTGTGGGAGAAGGCGACTGGCCAGAAGGTGACGAGCCTGTGCTCGGCGGTGCTGGGACTGGCCGTTCTGGCGGTGATCGCCGTCGCCGTGACCGGGCCGGCTGGGATACCGAAATTTCAGATCCCAGAGGGCGGAATGGCATGCTCCAGAAAACCCGGGTCCCCATCTCACGGTTCTGGGATGCATGTTCAGGACGATGCCCTGCGGAAACGAAGTCGCCGATCCGGTCCCTGGGTTTCTTTCCAGGTGTGAAGTGTTCCGATCTCGTCGTGTCGGGTGGCCTTTCGACCTCCAATCCCCCAGACGCGCCCGTCCGCTGGGTTAACCGGAGTTCTCTCTGACGACGAGGTCGGGAACCGGTCATAGGAAACATCCGGTACGGTCCCGGATGCGCGGGAACGATATTACGCGCGGCATTGTGTTTCTGCACCCGAGTCGTTGTGGTTCTGCAGGTCAAGGAGCGGGCCGGGTGGGTCGCACGCCGGCCAAAGCTCATCGAATCGCGACCCGCCAGACCTTCAGCTGGGTCTGGCAGCTGAAAGCCATCGGCCAGGACTATGGCCCCTGCGTCGGCCGTCACCGGGCGAGATCGTTCGAAGACCTCACGCTCACCTCGTGTGGCTAATCTCGACGCTTAAGTCCCGCCAAACCCGCAGCAGCCACCTACCTGCACTAGCTCCGCCCCCGTCGCCTTCAACAAGGTCCGGTCAGCCTGCCATCCGATCACGGAGGCATGGTGGCAGCAGGCTGGGCGACGATGGTGTGCGTCCGGGCAGGGAAAGTCGATCCTCGGCCGAAACTCCGCGAGGGTCAGGACCTTCCTCTCAACGCCTCAACGCGGTCCCTGGAGCCTCGCGCGTCAGGAACGCCACACGCTGGTGCAGCTCGGCTCTACACCGATGATGGGAATGCCCTTTGTTCGACGAAGGGCGCCAGCACGGCGGCTGCGTGTTCGAGCTGGCGGCGGGCGCCGTCGAGCTGGCCCGTCGAGCATCCGGTCAGGCCGATGCCTTGTCATCCAGTGCCCGGGTTCGTAACGAGACGGGCCAGCACCGTACCACTCGGCGAAGCGAGCGGACTCAAAGCGTGTCGCTGAACGAGTCCACCCAGATCGGGACGGGTCCTTGTTCCCGCCTTCCGGCAGTGGTGCGGCGGCGGGCGGAACGCGACGCGAACCGCGGGATCTGCCGTCGCCCGTCGACCCCGGCGGCCCATTTCATCAGGCTCTAACCCGGGGCGCCACCGATGATGTTGATGGAGTGGCCTGATGCCGGGGAGTTTCGTGATGACGTCCCAGCGCGGCAACCAGCCCAGGGAGTAGTGGTTGCGTCGCAGCCGTCCCTTGAGACGTTCGTGGGTGACGCGCGACGTAGGCGGCCATGTCGATTCCCCGTGGGCAGTCGCGGAGCAGCCCCTTGCGACAGGCACAGGTCGAGGGGCCTCGTCGTCGTGAACGCCAGCCTCCCGTGATGGAGAACCGTTGACCATTTCCTGCAACGCCCTGGCCCCGGCCTCGCGTGGAATCCTTCTCATCGCGGGTGGCCTGATAACTGACACATCACCCCGCCGGAAGCCGTGGTGTTTTGACAGGCACTTGCCGACCCCGAGCGCTGGTGCACCTGGGCCACGAACCGGGTCCTCCAGGTTCAGGGGGATATGGTTTGCTGCCACCATCCGGAGGTTGAGTCGTGGGCTCGGGGTCGACCAGCACCCCGGATTGAGCAGGTTTTCGGGATCGAACAGGGTGTTTGACCCGCCGAACAGTTTCAGGGCCTCAGGGGAATACATCCGTGGCAGCAGCTCCGAGCGGGCGCGCCCGTCGCCGTGCTCGCCGGACATCGAACCGCCGTGGGAGGCCACCATCATCGGCGGCTTCCAACATGAAAGCGATACCGGGCTTTTGCCATCGGGCGCCTCGAAGGGGAAATCGATGCGCGCGTGGACACAGCCGTCACCAAAGTGCCCGTAAGGCAGCGAGTGCAGGCCGTGCCGGGCCAGGAGGGCCTCGAAGTCGCGCAGGTAGTCGCCCAGGTGTTCCGTACAGCCGCGTCCTCCCAGCTTCCATAGGCGGGTTTGTCCAGCGACACCCCGGCCAGTCCCGCCCCGTCGGCCCGTAGTTTCCACAGCGATGCGGCCTGCTCCTGATCCTCGACGACTCACCCGGCCTGGGTGTCGGCTTCGGTGAGGAGCGCCTCAGCGCGGTCGCGGACCTCTGCGGATCCTCGGCCAGTTCGACGAACATCCAGCCCTCGCCCGCGGGTGCAGCTTACCGACTTTGGGAATCAGTACCTCGTTTGCGGATCACCACATCCACGATGCGCCGGTCCAGTCCCGCAGGCTGTCGGGTGGAACTTCAGCAGTCGGGAGATGTCGTCCCCGCGCGGTCCATCGACGGGTAGCCGAGGCCACCATGATGCGGTGCGGCGGATCGGGGAGTCAGGGCGTACGCGCTCGTGATGACCCCCAGTCTCGGTATTTCGCGAAGAACTTCGCGACGCCGAATTTCTTCTCCGGCAAGCAGGTGCTCCATTGAATACCCGGAGACCTGCCGTAGAACCGATCGAACCTCGCGTGATCACACCCAGGTTGGCCATCACCAGGGGAGCGCAGCTCGGGAAAGTCCTCGCGGCCCAGCATCTGCAGCTGACCGCGACCATCGATGATCTCCAGTTCCACCACGTTGTCGGACATGCGACCGTAGCCGAGGGCTCGTGGTCCGCAGGCGTTGTTCCCGATCATTCCGCCGACGGTGCAGCGTGAGGATGTGGAGGGTCTCGGGCCGAGCTGCAGACCGTGGCTGCTGCTTGCTGGAGGGTCTCCTGCACTCACGGATCAATGACAGCGGTGCAGGTCTGCTCGTCGACGGTGTGGATGCGGTTCAGGTGCGCGGCGACGTCGATAACAAGGTTCTTCGACCGCGTTGCCCGCGCACGAGGTGCCCGCGCCACGCATGGTGATGGGGAGACGGCATTCCAAGGAAGCCCGCACGAGCGCGATCAGTTGGTCGCGGTTCTGGGGACGGGCAACCACCAAAGGGGGTATCCGATAGAGGGAGGCGTCGGAAGAGTAGATGCCGCGGGTGAGGGCTGAATCGTCCACAGGTGTGTCAGGTCGCCGAGTCGGTCACGAAGAAGCTCGACTGGATTCACGGATGTTCATCGTAGTCCGGTACCGCCAAGATGGCGTCGCAGGCACGGCCCAGGGCCGTCAGATCCTCCGGGGTGACGGCGTCTATCAGGATCCGGCGCACAGCCGCCACGTGTCCGGGGGCGACCTGGGAAAGGAAACGCATTCCTTCCGCCGTCAGAGCGTGAGGACCCCTCGCCCGTCGTCGGTGCAGTTGGCGCGTTCCGCATGGCCCCTGGCTCGAGACGCTTGACCGTGTGCGTCAAGCGGGAGCGCGACTGACTGACCGCATGGGCGAGCTCGCTCATGCGTAACTGCTGGCCCGGGGCCTCCGAGAGCGTAACGAGTATCTCGTATTCCGCCAGATCCAGTCCTGCCAGTCTGAGAGTCTGCGTCGAGTAACTCTGTATGCGATGAGTGCGCGAAGCGCGCACGCCAGGTCCGCTGCCGATCATCGTCTAACCATTCAACCTTGGCCAGTTCGCAAATCCTAACCATTCAACCTTGTCACAGTTCGCAACCTAACCATGGGATGGTCCTTTCGCGGTCAGCTGTGTAAAGACCTCCATACTCGGTTAGGCTCGCAACGCCGTGTTCCTCAGAGTGTTGATGAGTCTTCGAGAAGAACTGCCCAGCTTTGCCAGCTCGGTCGGTGACATGTTCCGCCGCCGGGTGGCTGAGACCCCGATGCGCCTGGGCTTCCTGGACCCGGATCGCGCACCGGAAGGTCCGAACACCTGACCAAGTGGCACCTGGGCGGAATCGAGAGTACTCTGTGACCGACTGGGATACCGGGTCTGCTGGCCCGAGGCCGCCTGCGAACAAAGGGTAGGGATCATCTCCACCACCAGGCCTCGAATGGATCCTGCTCGACTTGGCTGTCGCCTGCGTTGCCGGGGCTAATTACGACGGTGTACCCGGAATACCGCTGCGGGGATGTGGAGTTCATCCTGAGGATCTGGAACGTATCGCGGTGGTCGAGGACGCCGCTCAGCTGGCGAAGGTGGAGGCCAGCCCCATTCTGAAGGAGACCATCCACACCATCATCGTCATTGATGCCGCCAACGTGGAACTGGAGGATCGGATCGATTTTACACGCAGCTGCAGCTGCGTGGTGCGGAACTGCTGAAGCAGAACCCCGAGGCCGTGGACGAGACCATCGCATCCACCGACCGTGACACCTTGTCCACTCTCATATACACATCTGGGACAACAGGGCAGCCGAAGGGGGTGCGGCTCAACCATGCCTCGTGGATCTACGAGGTTCGGGAACCAAGTACTGGGAGATTATTGATGACCTGACCTGCAATACCCGTGGCTGCCGCTCAGTCACGTTTCTCGGAAGGCGCTTATCGCATGTCAGATCGCCCATGGGTTCGCCTCTACCGTAGATGGCAGAATCGACCGGATCGTCGACGGCCTGGGGAGATCAAACCGACGTTCGCGTGCGGGGCCTCGTATCTTCGAGAAGGTGCGGGCCGCCGTCATGACTGCGAATACGGGAGTCAAGGGTCGGATCTCTCGGTGGGCCTTCGCGGTGGGGCGGGATTCCCGCAGCTACCGGCTCTCCGGGCGTCCGATGCCTGATTCCCTAGCAATGAAATACCGGTTGGCAGACGCTCTGGTGTTCTCCAAACCAAAAGCGAAGCTCGGTGGTCGGATGAAGTTCATGATCTCCGGGTCCGCGAAGCTCTCCGCCCAGGTGCAGGAATGGTTCTATTCCGCGGGCCTGCTGATAGTCGAAAGGATACGGCTCCACGGAGACCTCCGCCATCGCTTTCTTTGAATGTTCCGACCGAGCCCCGTTTCGGGTCGGTTGGCAGGTTATGCCCGGCATTGAGACGAAACTGCCGAGGACGGGGAGGTGCTGCTGCGTGGACCCATCATCACCCCGGGGTATCACAACTTGCCCGACATCACGGCGGAGGTGTTCAGTGATGGCTGGTACCACACCGGTGACCTGGGAGAGTTCGACGCCGAGGGTAACCTGACCATCACCGATCGCAAGAAAGATCTGTTCAAGACCTCCGGCGGCAAATACGTTGCCCCGCAAAAAGTGGAAGCCGTGATCACCGCGAACATTCCTTACATCTCGCAGGCCATCGCGGTGGGGGACGGGCGCAAGTACTGTTCAGCGCTGCTGGTCCTCGACCCGTCCCTGCTCCGCACATGGGCGGAGAAACGTCAGCTCGGGCATCTCAGCTATGCAGAACTCAGTCAGCGACCCGAGATCCGTGCCTCGATCGAAAAACAGATGGCGAAGGCCAATACGCGTCTCGAGCGGTGGGAAACTGTGAAGCGTTTCGCGATTCTTGATCACGAGCTGACTGTGGACAACGACGGGGTGACCCCCAACATGAAGAGATCAGCCGCGCGGCGGTGACGAAACGCTACGGCGACATTGTCGACTCTCTACGACGCGCGGAGGGATGACGTGTTCCGCACCACGATCGCGCTTCGCTGGTCCGATCCGATGCCCAGGGACATGTCAACAACGCTGTGATCGCCGACCACCTCCAGGAGGCGAGAACCGCGTTCTTCAGGGCGGGGCCATGTTCCGGGCTGCTCGACTCTGGGGTCGTGGTGGTCGGTCACCAGATCAGCTATCTGGCGCCGATCTCCTACTCGGATGCCGGTATTGGTGCGGATGTCGTGATCACCCGGCTGGGTGGTGCTCGGTTCGACGTGGCCTACGCGCCTTCCAGGACGCGACGCTGGCGGCCCGGCCCGAACGGTGCTGCGTCCGTTCGATTTCGGACCCAACAACCGACCCGTCTCGCCCTGACCGACCGGGAATGGCTGGCCGAGCATCTGGCAGAAGTGGATCTCATGCGCCACATCGACGTTCCGGATCCTCGGCAGGAACGGCTCGGTGACGCCCTGCCCGGTGCGCTGGTCGGACCTGGACTCCTACGGGCACGTCAACAACGTCAAGGTCCTCGATTACCTGATGCAGGCTCGATTGCCGCCACCACATCGTGGAGCCCGGCGATGGCGCGTTCCGGGACCAATGGGTCCAGGCTGAACTGGCTGATCGCCCGGCAGACGTCGACCACATCAACCAGATCACCCACCGAACGGATCCCTCTGCGTGGTGCGCACCGCCCCCGCGAAGGTAGGGCAACAGTCTCAGACCCCGTGGCCGAGATCTTCAATCCCGGATGACGGTGCCACCTTGCCCGGCGGTCGCACGGTCCTGCTTGCCGCGGACAGTGGCGGGAAACCGGTTGAGTTGCCTGCCGAGGTGCGCACGGACCTCGGAGCGGCTCATTGCGTGAGGCCCTGGCTTGTTGGTCCCAGTGAAGCATCCTTCCGGTGGCCCCTGAGAAGGTCGGCCCACAAACCTTTGGACCAGGGGCAGGAAGGGGTCAGAGCAGGCGCCAGTGCCCTCGAGGAGTCGCTGTGCGAGGATGTGCGGGCCACTACCAGGAGCGATGTCCCGGCTCGGCGCAGGGGAGGGCGATCTGGCGCAACGCCAGCCCAGCTGGCGAGACAGGGGTAGGGACCGTCATGGCTGGAGCAAACTGAGGCCGCCTCCAGAGGCGACTCATGTGCCGCATGGTCTCGAGGCTGGTGAAGCGCGTAGTCCTTCCGCAGCTGGACCCGGTGTTTGGCGGCCCAGCGTGCACCCGACCACCCAGGCAGTGTCCTTCATCCAGGATCAGCAATTCGTACTCAGCTATGCGGGCAGACGGGATAGGAGGGCTTCCTCAAGTCCTGCGCCCGAATCGTTCGCCAGCAGATGCCCGGCAGGTATTGCCAGGACGAACTCCTCACGGAAGAGAGGAGCGCTTCCAGGTGCGGGTCATCCGTGGGCATGGCTATCAGCGCTGCGTCCAGCCCGCCTGAATGCGCATCGTCACCAGCTGCTGGGTCTCTCCTCGGTCAACAGCACCTGGAGATTCGGGAAGCGTTCCCCGACAGGTGCAGGACGTGAGGCGGCAGGTACGGACCGAGGGTGGGGAAGACCCCAGCCGTAGCTCGGTGAGTCGAGCCCGTCGCCTCCCGAGCGATAACTCGATCGAATCGGCCTCGCAGTACCGACCCGTGCCCTGTCTCACCACCCGCTGACCGACTGGGGTCAGCACCGGGCGGGATGCTGCGCGGTCGATCAGGACGACTCCGAGCTCGTTCCTCGAGTTTGCGGAGTTGGACGGGACAGGGTCGGCTGTGAGACTTCGCAGGCGGTGGCCGCCGAGCGGAAAAACTCCGCTGGTCGGCCACCGCCACGAGGTATTCCAGATCCCGCAGGTTCATGCGACGGTAGCAGCGGCGGGAGCTTCCGCGTCCTCCCGTGACCGGATGAGGTGGTCGAAGGCGGACAGCGCCGCCGTGGCCCCGGATCCCAGCGAGATGACGATCTGCTTGTAGGGGGTGCTGGCGCAGTCGCCGGCGGCGAACACCCCGGGTAGGGATGTGGCGCCGCGCTGATCGATGACGATCTCGCCCGCGCGGTTGCGTTCGATCACGCCGTCCAGCCAGTCGGTGTCGGGCAGGAGACCGATCTGGACGAAGACCCCCTCCAGTTCCAGGCGCCTCACCTGCCCGGAGGTGCGGTCCTCGACGTCCAGGCCGGTCACCTGGGAGCCGTCGCCGATGACCTCCACCACTCGTGTCGAGGTCAGCACGTCGACGTTGGGCAGGGAGCGCAGCGTGTTCACCAGCACGGCATCGGCCTTGAGGACATCGAGGAACTCCACCACCGTCACGTGCGGGCGGCCTGCGCCAGGTCGATGGCGGCCTCGATGCCCGAGTTGCCGCCACCGATCACCGCCACCGGCCTGTCTTTGAACAGGGGACCGTCGCAGTGCGGGCAGAAAGTCACGCCCTTGTTCCGGTACTCCTCTTCACCGGGGACGCCCATGGTCCGGTAGTGGGCGCCCGTCGCCAGGACGACGCTGCGGGCGCGCAGCGTTCCGCCGCCCTCGATGTCGACTGCGATCAACCCGTCCTCACCAGCCGGGTGCAGCGCCGAGGCCTTCACCCCCGTGGTGATGTCCACGTCGTGGGCGCGGACGTGTTCCTCCAGGGCGGCCCCGAGACGCGGCCCCTCGGTGCGGGGCACCGAGATGAAGTTCTCGATGGCCATGGTGTCGAGGACCTGCCCGCCGAATCGCGCGGCGACCAGGCCGGTGCGCAGCGCCTTGCGGGCGGAGTAGATGGCTGCCGTCGCCCCGCCGTCCGACGACCAGGGACCTCGAACGGGATCCTTCGCGTCAAGGGCCCTCGGCGATGCGCGCGCAGCCCCGGAATCGAGGCGGGCGACGAAAGTCCGCGACATCCATGCGACCCTGGCCGAACAGCTGCCCGTCCTTGTAGATCGCGGGTACCGCCTTGATGCCGAGCGCCTCCACTTCGTCCTTGAAGGCGCCGCCCTCGACCGCCACATGGCGGATCCTCGGGTTGAGGATGCTCATGGTGTTGAGGGCCTGAACCACGGTCGGGCAGTTCTGGCACGTCAGGGACATGTGGGTGACGAATTCTCCCCTCGAGCTGGCGCACCGCCTCGGCGGTCTCCTCGTCCAGGCGAGGGGGCGTGGCCGCCGACCTGGACCAGGGCGAGCACCAGTGAGAGAACTCGTGTCCCGATGGGCAGTCCCGCGAGACCGGACCTCGATCTCGGTGCCGACGCGTCGGATCGCGCAAGGAGGGGTGCGGGGTTGGATTCCTCGACGACGCTCACGGGGGCTGAGGGCCGCGACTCGTCGAGGAGTTCACGCATCTTGGCGGAGGCGGGGGAGTCGTCGAGCGAGGCGGCGAGTTCGAGCGGGAGCGAGACGAGCTCCAGGTACTTCTTGAGCTGTGCGGTGGCGTTGGCGTCCAGCACTGTGTGGTTTCTCCTTACTGCTGTTTCAGATCTTGCCGACCAGGTCGAAGGACGGGGTGAGGGTTTCCTCGCCCTCCTCCCACTTGGCGGGGCAGACCTCGCCGGAGTGGTTGCGGACGTACTGGGCGGCCTTGACCTTGCGGAGCAGCTCGGCCGCGTTGCGGCCCACGCCCTCGGGGGTGGTCTCGATGTACTGGATGATGCCGTCGGGGTCGATGAGGTAGGGTGGAGCGGTCGGCCAGGCCGGAGTCGGGGCGGGCGTTGTCCGAAGTTGTTGGTGATCACGCCGTTGACGTCACCGAGCATCGCGAACTCGAGGGTGCCGATCTCGAGAGGTCTCGTGCCACGCCTTGTGGACGAAGTGGGAGTCGCGGCTCACCGAGTAGACCTCGACGCCCAGGGACTGGAGCTCGGCGTAGATGCCCTGGAGGTCGAGCCAGTTCGGTCGGGCACACGAGAGGTGAAGTCGGCGGGGTGAAGAAGACGATGTTCCATTTGCCCTGGAAAGTCATCGCTGGAGACATCCACGAAGGCACCGGAGCGGTGAGGCGGTCGTGGCGAAGGGTTTGATCGGGGGTGTTGATCAAGGACATGGTGGCACCTTTCGTCGGTCAATCAGGCGATAGGACTATATATCAAAAACCTAGATGTGCATGATCTGGATCTATCGGCGTGGCGTTGGGTGCGCTCACCACGAGTCCCTGCGGATGGAGCCCGGCCCCGGCCTTTCTCAGCTCGGACGCTGAGGGATGCGCCGTCGGGCGCCGTCGATCTCCTCGATGCGAAACCGAGCCATCCGGCCCTGGGACCACCGCCTCGCCGGGGCGCGGATCACCCGGGCGGCTGCGGCGGCAGGGGAACGGAGGGGAACAGGGTCAGCGATCGCCCGCCGCGCCCCAGGTAGGCCAGGCGGGTCTCCGTCGGCGATCACCACCACTGCCCCGGCCAGGCGTGAGGGCCGGGCGGTGTCGTCGGGGCCGGCCAGGGCAGCGCACCCGGCCGAAAGGGATTCGCGGGATCGACCGCTGCCAGCACCCTCGCCCGCAGGGCGTCGGGTTCGCGGAAGGACCGCAGCGCGTCGATGGTCCAGGGCGGCGAACTGGGCTGCGCTCAGCAGCCACCAACACCCCGCGCCGCACCAGGCCGCTGTCCTCGAGCTCCGCAGCAGCCCGTAGGCGGCTGCGAAACCGGGTGTTCCCTCCACGATCCCCGGGCCAGATGCCGTACCGCTCCAACCAGCCGGTTGCCCGCGCCAGCCGCCTCGGTGGGTGTCGTGGAACCGTCGGTGACGGCGATGCCAGCGGCCGGGCAAAGCCCGGAAACAGGACTGACGGGACGCGCGAGGGGCGAGGGCGCCTGGCCCTGAAACGGGAGCTGCTGCGCGGGGCGCGGCGGGGCGAGGTCCCGGTCAGCAACGCGCGGATCAGGGGCCATCGAGGCGGGTGCCACCAGCCCCGCCGCGGCGGCCCGCACAGGGAGTTCCGCGTTCCCGGGCGCCACCAGGCCGTCACCGAGCCCGGCCGCGAAGGCGGAAACTTTTCCTCGTCCGCTGCCTCGGAGGGCGGCGGCAGCAGATCAGGTCGTCGGCCGCCACGAGGGTCAGCGACGGATCCGGTCCGGCGCCGCGGAGCCGGATCAGCGCCTCCCCTCGGCCAGCAGCTGGTCCAGGTGGGAGGGCTGGTAGTCCGGAGATCCCGTGCCGGGAGCACGTGCGATTCCATACGCTGGCTGGTAGCATCGCACCTGCCAGCTGCTGCAGGGCCAGGAGCACCTCGTCGGGGGAGGAGGGCGCGGCTCCGTGATACCGTGCCGATCCAGCAGGAAACGGGCGTAGGCCTCGGCGGGCACCGGCTCCACGGCGGCCCGGGCAGCGGCCAGGCAGCGTCCCCGCAGCCGGTCCAGGACCCCCGGATCGCAGTACTCGGTCTCGGCCACGTCCTCGGTGAACCTGCCCCTGACCAGGCGGCCCGCATCGGCCTCCGACTCCAGGAGGCGGCTGGTCACGCCCGGCCCAAGCGAACGATGTCGCGAGGCCGCGGCCGTGAAAGGGCGTGTGGGTGCGGGCGAAACGGGCGATGAGCTGGGCCAGGGGATCGCGGTCGCTGGCTTCGGTGCTCACCTCGCCGGGCACCGCCACCCCAGGGCGTCACGCAGCAACGCGAGATCTGGTTCGGCGGCCAGGGCGTTCCTCGCGGCGATGACCACGGGCACCAGGCCGGACCGGCGGGCAGATCGGGCAGGGGAAGCTCGCTTCGGAGTTCCAGCTCCGTGGGGACAGGGGCCCCAGGCGGCGGGCAGATCCACCAGTTCTGCGGCATTCCGGGCCCGGTAACCCGTCGGCGGTGCTGCAGCTCGGCCCGGAAACGCTCGACGATGACGGGGTCCAGCAGTTCCCGCAGATCCAGCGTTCCGAGCACCGAGGCCAGCAGGGCCGGGTCGAGGGCCAACGACTGGGCCCGTCTCTCCGCTATCGGCAGGTCACCCTCGTACATGAACCTGCCCGGCGTAGCCGTAGAGCATGCTGGCCGCGAACGGGCTGGGGAGGGCGTGACCACCTCGACTAGCCGCACCGTCCCCGGAACGGATCCGCGAGAGCAACCCGGTCAGCCCGGGCAGGTCCCACCGGTCGTTCAGGCATTCCCGCACCGCCTCCACAGTGATGGGGAAGTTCGGGTGCTGGCGTGCTACTTGGAGCAGCTGGGCGGCCCGGTGACGCTGCTGCCACAGAGGCATCCGGCGACCGTGGCGGCGAGGCAGCAGCAGGGCGCGGGAGGCGCACTCCGGAACCGGGCCGCGAACAGCGAGGTGCCGCCCACCCTGGTCCGCGACGAGGACGCTCCACGTCCTCCGGGGCGATCCAGCGCAGGTCCACGACCAGGGCGGGCAGTTCCCCGTCGGGAAGCCGCAGGATGAAACCGTCGTCAGTGGCCACGGGCTGGGAATCGACCCCGGAACGCTGCTCCACGAGGGCGGCCACCGCCACGCTCCAGGGTGCCAGTAACGCTCGTCCCAGTGGGCTGTGCACCACGATCCGCCAGTCGCCAGCTCGTCGCGGAACCTTTCCACCACGACGGTTCGCTCGTCCGGGTACCATCCCGGTGGCCTCGCGCTGCTCCGCGACGAGGGCCACCAGCTCCCCTCAGGGTGTTCTCGTCCGATCCCAGGGAGATCCGAGGCCGTCGGGAGTCCTCGGTGACCCGGCGCAGCAACTCCCCGATGCGATGATCCCAGTTCCCGCGGGCGGGACAGATCCTCACCGATCCAGAGCGGGCAGTTTCCCGAGCCGCCCGGGCGCGGGGTGACCAGCACCTGGTCGCGTGTGATTCCGACCACCGTCCACGAGGAGCGCCGAGCGTGAAGGTCTCACCCACCCGGGTCTCGTGGACCATTTTCCTCGTCGAGTTCCCCGACCCGGCGTCCGGGGCCGTCACCGTCGGCCAGGAACACCCCGTAGAGACCCCGGTCCGATGGTGCCGCCCGATGTGACGGCGAGCCGCCCGGCCCCGGGCAGGGCGAACAACCGGTCGCCGCGCCGCTCCAGGCGGGCCCGCAGCTCCGAGAAATCGGCGCTGGGATAGGTGCTGAGCAGCAGCCGCAGGGACCGCGTCGAAGGCGTCGTCCCTTCAGGCCGGAGTAGGGATGGGAACGCCGCACCGCCGCCAGCCAGGTCTCGATTCCCAGTCCCGCATCTCCCGCGGCGGCGGTCGCGGCTACGGTCTGCTGGGCCAGGACGTCGAGCGCCAGCACAGGGATGCGCAGCTCCTCGATCCGGCCCGCGATCATGTCGGATACGGTCACGACCGCGGCCGCCAGCTCCCGCGGTGCAGGGTGTGGAGGCGTCCCCGAGGTCGCACCCACCCGGTGCCCGGCCCGCCGAAACGCTGCAGCGCACTCGAAGTGGACAAGGGGCGCTGATCTGGATCACCTGGTCGACGGCGCCCATGTCGATGCCCAGCTCCAAGGAGCTCGTGGCCACGACGGCCCGCAGCCGCCCCGCCTTGAGCGCGTCCTCGATCTCGGCCCGGACTTGTTTGCTGACCGAACCGTGGTGGGCGCGAGCCAGGTCCCTCACCGCCGCCGGCATCCAGCCACAGCTCGTTGAGGGCGAGCCGTCAGCTTCTCCGCGCCCGGCGGGAGTTCGCGAACACCAGCGTGGACCGGGCCCTCAGGATCGCATCCAGGATCTCCTTCTCCACGTGGGGCCAGGGATCGTTCAGCGGGGAGTGTCGACCCGGACGTCCCAGCTTTTCCCGGTCCCGGGGAGCCACCACGACCACGTCCCGGTTGCCCCCGAGGAAGGCCGCCACCTTTTTCGACGGGACGCACGGTGGCGGACAGGGCCTACCCGCCGCACGTCGCGCCCAGCCAGCAGGTCCAGGCGCTCCAGGCTGAGGCCAGGTGGGTGCCGCGTTTGGAACCGGCGACGGCGTGGATCTCGTCGATTATCACCGTCTCGACGTCGCGGAGGTTTCCCGGGCGAGGGACGTGAGCATCAGATACAGCGACTCGGGTGTGTGTGATCAACATCCGGTGGCCTGCGCCGCATTCGGTCGCGGTCGCGGGCGGGGTGTCGCCTGAGCGCACGCCGACGGTGACCTCGGAAACCCTGCGGCCCTGCCGCCCGGCCTCCCTCGCGGATTCCGGCCAGCGGGACGCGCAGGGTTGCGTTCCACATCCACCCCGAGCGCCTTCAGCGGGGAGACAGACCACTCGTGCCCCGGGGACGGTCACTGGGTCGCAGCAGGGAATCGAGGGGCGTGCAGGAAGGCCGCCAGGGTCTTCCCGGAGCCGGTCGGCGCCACCACCAGGACGTGACCCCGTCGGCGATGGCTCGCCACGCCCCTTCCTGCACGGGCGTCGGCGCCCCGAAGGTGTTCACGAACCAGTCCCGGCTCGGGGCGGAGAAAGCGGCCTCATCGGCATGCCGGAAGTCTGGCCGACAGACCACGGAACCCTACCCGCGAAGCTGGTTGGGTCGGCCCGGGATCGTGGAAGTTTCGGTTTCGACTCGGACCGCTCGTTCCTCGCGGCCCAGCCTACCAGCTTCGTGGGGGTGGAGATTGGTTGGCTAGCCTGCTCGCTCTGCGAGCCGGCCGTGTCGAAACCAGCTCGCGCTCGTCCGAGGACTGTGGTCAGTCGGCGGCGACCTCCGCGCCGTCGGTCGACCAGTTGATGTGGAAGCGCCCTCGTCGTCGATGCGGTGATAGGTGTGCGCACCGAAGTAGTCGCTTGCAGTCGCTTGTGTGAGTGCCGCGTTTGGGGCGCGGGGCGCGGGCCTGGTCGTAGTGGCGCCAGCGCTGCCGGAGGTACCGGTACCGCCCCGGCCCGCACGGCCTCGGCCACGACGGTGCGCCAGCCTTCCTGGGCCTCAGTGAGGGCCCGCCACGATGGAGGGGCCTCCAGCAGGGTGACGGATTGCCGGCTGCGTATTCGGAACGGATCCGCTCCAGCAGGCGGGCGCGGATGATGCATGCCGGCTCGCCAGATCCGCGCCACCTCCGCGATGTCGATGCTCCAGCCGTACTCGGCGGCTGCCATGCGGATCTCGTCCAGGCCCCGCGCTAGGCCACCACCTTACTAGCCCACAACGCCTGGCGAACCTGCTCGACGAAGACGTCGCGATCAGCCACCCGGATGCCCCTGATCCGGTCCGTGGAGAGCCGCCCGGGCGGCGGTGCGCAGCTCGGGGACGAGGAAATGGCGCGGGTGAACACGGATTCGGCGATGGTGTTGACCGGGGTGCCCAGGTCGAGCGCCGACTGGACCGTCCAGGTGCCCGTTCCTTCATGCCCGCGGCGTCCCGGATCACGTCCACCAGCGGAACACCGGTGCGGGGATCGGTCTTGCGCAGCACCTCGGCGGTGATCTCAATGAGTGGGAATCCAGGGTCCCCGAGTGTTTCCAGGTGGCAAACATGTCCGCCATCTCGGCGTGGCTGAGGGCCCAGGGCCTTCAGCGGTTCGTAGGCCTCGCCGATGAACTGCATGTCAGCGTACTCGATGCCGTTGTGGACCATCTTCACGAAAACTGCCCGGCGCCGTCGGTGCCGATGTAGAGTGCAACAGGTTCACCATTCACGTCGGCGGCGATCCGCTCCAGGATCGGGCCGAGCGCCTCGTAGGACTCGGGGATCCGCCGGGCATGATCGAGGTCCCTCCAGGGCTCCGACCTCCCTCGGAGATCCCAGCCCCCACGAAGTGCAATCCGAGGTCGCGGAGGCGCTGCTCGCGGCGACGGGTGTCCTGGAAGAACGAGTTGCCGCCGTCGACGACGATGTCCCCACCCTCTCGAGGAGCGGCACGAGGGCGTCGATGGTGGCGTCAGTCGGGCCACCGGCCTTGACCATGAGAATGACGCGGCGGGGACGTTCCAGGGAGGCGACGCAAAATCCGCCAACTCGTGGGAAGGGTGCGAAATCCCTCTGAGCCGTGGAGGCGATGACCTCGTCGGTGCGGGCGTCGTCCGATTGTGGAGGGCCACCTCGGAATCCCCTGCGGGCGAGGTTCCGGGCCAGGTTCGACCCCCATCACCGCCATTCCGATCACCCCCGACTTGGGCCAGCTGCTCGCTCATGTGCTCCTTAACTGTTCAACGGACCCTCGGGCCTGCACAGCTTAGGCCCTGTTGCGAAAAAGTGCTGTCCGAGCGAGGACTCGCCGGACGGGATGAACGGCGACCCTCCATCGTGTTCCTGTGCCGGACCATGCCGTACACCAGTCATGATGGGGGCTGGTGTTTCGGTCCGTGACCCGTGGTCACGGACCGAACTCGGGTTATGTGCATTGATTAGTGCGCAGGAGGAAAAGCCCGTGTCCTGTCGGCAGGCCGCCCGGTCTACCGCGGGCCGCCCGTCTCCTGTCAGAGGCCGACGTAGAGGGAATAGTGATTCAATGCAGAGCAAGTGTTTGATGACGTCACGGGCCTGTTGTCAGCGACAGCCATCGTTCTTTTCCGCATGCGGAACCGCGGCCGGCAGCGGCGGGTCCGAATCCGCCCACTCGGGCGACAACGCGATCAGGATCGAATATGTGCACCGGCTTTCCCGACGGGCCGGGCATGATCCCAGTGGTCGACATGAGATCGAGAAATGGAATGCCGCGCATCCGAACATCAGGTCACCGCCACCAAGTTCACCGGCAAGTCGTCGGAACTGATGACCAAGCTGAAGACCGACGTGGCGAACAAAGAGCGCTCTGCCTGGCCCAGGTCGGCTCGGAGAGGCCCCCGGATGTTCGTTGGGAACCTGCTCGAGGACGTCTCCGGTGAGGCCTCAAGTACAAGGACAACTTCAACGAGCGCCGCCCTATTCCGGATGTCGGTCGGCGGCAAGATGGTGGGCCTGCCCCAGGACTCGGGCCCTGGTCTACCTCGGTACAACGAGGCCGAGTTCAACGCCCCTGGGCATCGGGGTTCCCAAGACTTCGAGCGAACTCCTGGAGGCCGCCAAGAGGCGCCGCCCAGGGCAAGTGCATCCTCGACTTCCGAGGCCCGACGAGGGTCGGCTACTGGCTCTCCGCACAGGCCGCCGCCGCCGGTGCCGTGTGGTACTCGACGGTCGACAACAAGTGGAGATCAACACCACCAGACGAGAAAACGCAGGTGGTGGCGCAGAGTTCTGGCAGGACGCCCTGGACGCCCGAGGCCGCGCTCACCCACAAACGCGCGGACGACTCCTGCGAACAGGCCCTGACGAACGGTTCCTGATCGGCAACATCGCTCCCGCCTGGGGAGATCGCTACGCCCTCGACAAGCTGGACGGCACCCCCTACGAGGGACAGTGGCGCGTCGCGAAACTGCCCACCTTCGGGGGAGCGCGATGACCGGTCCCGACGTTTCCGGGTGTGCCGTCATGAAGGGTTGCCAGCACAAAACCGAGGCCATGGGTTCAACAACTGGTTGAACACCCAGGTGGCCGACCTGGCCTCAAGGGTCTCCTAGCTCCCGCCGCCAAGGGCACGGTCACCACCCAGAGAAAACCCTGCTTGGTTCGGCAACCAGGATGTCTACAGAGTGCTGGCAGAGGCCAACGGCAGGTTGTCCACGGAATGGGTTACATTCCCCGGCTTCCACCGTCGTCCGAAGATGAAGGCGAAGGCCGACGAGGTGGTGGCTGGCGGTGCGAAAGGTGACCGACATCTTCACCGTCACCGAGAGCACCTCGAAGGAGACCCTCAAGGAATCCGGGCTGCCGGTGGCCGACGACTGAGCGACACCCGCCCCTCCCGGCCGTGCCAGGACCCTGCTGTGGGCAGTTCCTGAACGGGCTCAGGACCGGTGGTCTCGGGAGCGCGAGGTGCGGGGATCAGCGGATGGTGAGAAACCCCGCCACAGATCGGCTGCCACCGTTGCCACGATGTGGAAGCCAGCCAGGAAAGCCTCCCGCGCCTGGACGAGGCGCGAATCAATTCCGGAGTTGTCGATGACTTCACCGAGACCGGTCTCTGGCCCCGGATAAATGATGCGGAACAGACCGTCAGTACCGGTCCCAGCAATGCGATGCCGAGCGCATTGCCGATCTCATTGCTGGTTTCGGCGATGGCCCCGGCGCGCCAACCCGTGATTCAGGACGGCCCCGACGGCGGTGTCGGCCACGAGACTGAACGAGATGCGAATCCGATCCGGAAACCGCGGTCGATGCGATGTGAGACACCGTACCGGTGCCCGTGAAAGCGAGCATGAGCATCCCCAGAGCCATGGAGAAATGGCAGACGATCAACGCCATCCGCGCCCCACGTGTTCCACCAGGAGGGGTGAAAACGCTGAACAGAATCAGAACCATGGCTCCAGGAATGGCCAGCAGAGCAGAGTCCAGCACCCGGAAGGCCCAGGAAGGACTGTAGATAGGTCATGCTCAGGTACGCCGCGGAGGACCACACGAAGAGGGAGAAAAAGCCGGTGAGGATCGCCACACTGAACACGGGCTCCTGAACAGGCCGACATCCAGAGCAGCGGGCGTTCCAGGCTCCTCTGACGGAGGATGAACACCACCAGAGCATGAGACCGAGGATGGTCAGCGAGGCCACTGCGCAACTCGACACCGTATGTGGTGATGCGTTTGATGCCATGGATCGTCAACAGGAGCCCCACGTGACGAGCAGCATGCTGAACAGGTCGGTTCTTCCGGGCCGGGCGCCGTGAACCTCTCGGAGAAGCAGGGGAGCCAGACACAGAACAGGCCGATCACCGGAATGTTGATCAGAATACTGACCCCCACCAGAAATGGGCAAGCAAGAGGCCGCCCATGATCGGGCCGATCACGAATCCGCTGCAAAAGTCGCTGCGAAAAATCGCAATTGCGCGCGCCCGTTGCGACGGGTTCACGAACAACTCACTGATCACGGCAAGGCACGATGGCGAAGTGTCGCGCCGCCCAAACTCATCAACGCCCGGGATACGATCAGGACACCCGGGGGTGGAGAACGCCGCGCACAGCGGACCCGATGCCGAAAACGGCTGCCCCGGTGAGAAGAAACTTCTTCCGCCGAACCTGTCCCCGAGATTGCCAAAGGTGATGAGCAGCGAACCGACGATGAACCCGTAGATGTCGAGGATCCAGAGGGCTTGATCGGTGCTCAGCCGGATCGCTTCGTTGATGCTCGGGATCGCCAGGAAAGTATGGAACCATCCATGGCGACCCGCGAGCACGCCAAGAGTTGCGACCAGACCCAGCCAGGACCTGGCCGAGGCGCGTTCGGCCGTGTTTTTCTGAAATCCATGCGCACCGCTGCACTCCCCGCGGGAGAGCGAGCAAGAACACAGTCTTGGGTATCCCGGGCGGGATACCCACGAATCTGGGGGCGGGATCCGGGAAGAGCTACCCTGAAATCCGTGATGGGTGAGACTTTTGGGCAGCTCCTGAGGACCCGTCGGGACAGAACCGATCCCGGTTCGATCGGGTTGGATCCCGCTGGATCCGGCCGCCGGGTACCGGACTGCGTCGCGACGAACTCGCCCGCCTCGCGGGGAGTCAGCGTGACTACTACACGCGCATCGAACGAGGACCGGGTGGGGACCGCATCCGGGCGGGTGCTCGAGGCACTGGCCTCGGTCATGCGTCTGGACACCGCGAGCGCGATCCATCTATACAACCTGGTCGGCGCTCCAACATCATCCCCAATGAGCCGTGAACTCCCGGAAGTGCCTCACCCCAGAGTGCTGGCGCTCTTCGGAGTCACTGAACGAGGGCCATTCCGGCCGTGGTGCTGGGACGTCGCGGAGACATCCTGGCCTGGAACCACTCCGGGCACGAACTTCTTTTTCGGGCATCTGCCCTTCGAAGCCCCGTCCGAGGGCCCATCGGCGTCCCTCGGTCCCGTGCTTGTTCTTCGTGGATCCGGCGAGCCGCGACCTCCATCCCAACTGGGAGGAACTCGCCCGTGTACACTCGCTATCTTCGGCTCACATCGGGAAGGTATCCACGTGATGCCAGATTGGCGGAACTCATCGGGAAACTCTTGGTGAAAAGCACCAGATTCGCCGGGCTCTGGGCAGAAGGAGACGTCGCTGACTGCACGGTGGGAAACATGCTCCTCGCGCACCCGGGGCTGGGACATGTCACGACATCGACTACCAGGTATGGCAACAACCCGAGTCGCCCGATCACCGTCTCGAGGTCTCACACCCCCAATGACCGTTCGTCCCGGGAAGCGCTCGACCTGCTCAAGAACGGGCGGTTCCCTCCCGGACCGTGGGGACCTGTGAACGGGCCATACCCTGAACCACTACCGGGATCCCTCAGCGCTTGTGGGTGACCCTGCCGTTCCACAGGTCATTTCCACCGGATCGGGAGATCCCGGCCGTGGTACGGGTTGTTGTGGCTGATGGAGGCGGAATCGTTCCGGTCCACCGTTGCCCGCCGCTGCGGGTCGATCAGCACCAGGTTCGCTGGGCTCACCCGGGGTCAGGGACGCCCCTGTCCAGTCGCCTTCCCGATCCGGGCCGGGGCGTGGCTCATCCGCTCGGCCACCTGCGGCCAGTCAGGCGGCCCGGCGCGACCATGGTTCTCCATCACCACCGCCAAGGCCTCGCTCCAGCCCCAGCATCCCGGGCCGGGCGTCGACGAAGGCGTGGTCCTTGTCCTGCGGCGCGTGGGGTGCGTGGTCCCGTGGCCACCGCGTCAATGGTGCCGTCGGCCAGCGCGGCCCGCACCGCCTCGACGTGCTCGTCGGTGCGCAGCGGGGATTGACCTCGAAGGTGGTGTCGTATCCCACGACCTCCGGGGTGGTCAGGTACAGGTGGTGGGGAGTGGCCTCGGCGGTCACCCGGATGCCCCTGTTCCTTGGCCCAGCGCAGCACGTCCCACGCTCTCCGCCGTCGAGACGTGGCACACGTGCAGGCGGGAACCGGTGGCCTCCGCCAGAGCGACATCGCGGGCGATTATCACCGATTCCGCCACCGGAGGCCAGCGCCCGGGGAGCCCCAGCCAGGCGAGATCTCACCCTCGTGGCAGCACGCATCGGGTCCGGCGAGGGTCGCGTCCTGGGCGTGCTGTGCCAGCACCCCGTCGAACGGTTTGACCCATTCGAAGGCGCGCCTCATCAGGCTGGCGTCCATCACGCAGTGCGTCGTCGGAGAACACCGAGACCCGGGCCCGTGAACGGTGCATCAGCCCCAGCTCCGCCAGTTCCCCGCCCGCCAGGGTTCTTCGTGATGGCGCCGATCGGGAACACCTGGCAGTTGTTGGCGACGGCTCCCAGCGCCAGCACGTGCTCGGCGTTCTCCGCGGTGTCCGTGACCGGCTGGGTGTTCGCCATCGCGAAGACAGCGGTGAAGCCGCCACGGGCAGCCGCGCGAACCGACTCCACAGGGTTTCGGCGTCCTCGCGTCCCGGTTCACGCGGGTGGGTGTGGATGTCCACCAGACCGGGCGGCGCGATCAACCCCGTCCGCGTCGATGGTGGTCGCACCCAGGGGGCGTTGATCGACGAGGCGGCCCGATTCGACGAACAGGGTCCGTTCGCGACCCGTCGGGCAGGGTCACTCCGGTGATGGCGAGTTTCGACGTTGATTTCCTCCCGTCAGTCGGCCAGCAGATGGTGCAGCACGCTCATGCGGACCGCGACCCCGAGGAGACCTGATCGAGCACGATGGAACGTGGGTCGTCGGCGGCGGTGGAACTGATCTCTAGGCCCCGGTTCATGGGCCCGGGATGCGCGATCACCGCAGTGGGGCGCAGCCTGGTCAGCCAGGGGAGGCCGTCAGCCCGTAGGCCGCCACGTACTCCCGTTCCGAGGGGAAAGAAACCGCCATGCATGCGTTCCCGCTGCACCCGCAGCATCATGGCGACGTCGACATCCGGAGATCACCTCGTCCAGGTCGGGGTGACCTGCACCCCCAGGTCTCCACCCCGGGAGGCGGCAGCGTGTGCGGGGCGACCAGCACCACCCGCGCCCCCAACCTGCTCAGCAGCGCGACGTTCGAACGGACGACCCTGGAGTGCAGCAGATCCCCCGGTGATGGAGACCAGTTTGCCTTCCAGGGTTCCCAGCGTGGTGCGGGTGAAGTGGGTCAGCATCGCGTGGGCGTCCAGGAGGGCCTGGGTCGGGTGTTCGTGGGTGCCGTCCCCGGCGTTGACCATGCAGGCCCGTACCCACCCGCGGCCTGGGCCACCGATCCGGAACCCGGGTGGCGCATCACGATGGCATCCACCCCCATGGCGTCCAGGGTCGTGAGGGTGTCGCGCATCGATTCGCCCTTCGAGACGCTCGACCCGCAGGGCCGAGACGTTGATGGCGTCGGCGGAGAGCCACTTGGCGGCGAGCTCGAAGGAACTGCGGGTGCGGGTGGAGTCCTCGAAGAAGAGGTTCACCACGGTGCGGCCCTTCAGGTGAGGGCAGCTTCGACGGGCCTCCTGCAGCTGATGCATCCGCCCGGCCAGGTGAAGGATCGAATGGATCTCGTCGGTGCTGAGATCGGTGATGCTGAGCAGATGCTTCGTCGGCCGGGCTCCTCCGGGGCGGATCAGTGGCGGCTGCGTTCCTGGACCCGCAGGTTTCTTTCGGCCTCGTCGAGACGCTCGCTCAACAGGCGCCGCACCTGGTCCGTGGGTTCGCCCTCCTCGAGGTAGCGGCGGAATCGCTCGACCACATCGGCGGTCGCCAGGTTTCGGGGAACAACCACCTGAGTACCGCCCCGATGGCTGCGTAGCCGCGCGTGTCCCAGCCGTCCTCGCGTTTCGAGGATGGTCTCGGCCAGTTTCGCGTAGGCATCCACGTAGGGGCCAGCACGTCCTCCTGGCCGTAGTTGACGAACCCCATGGCGATGCTGCGGTGGGTCTCGTTCGGGACGTCCGGATCCGCGGTGGCCAGCCGCCACGCCTCGGCCTTGGCCTCTGGGTGGGCAGGCTCGAGCGGGCACCCGGCGGCGTGTTCAGCACCGGTGTTGGTGTTGTCCCGCTCCAGTTCGGCGGCGATCTCGCTTCTCGCCGAAGACGCCGCGGCAGGCCAGGGCGGTGACTATGAGCCAGCGCACCTCCGTGTCCACGGTGAGGTCTGTGAGAACCTCCTCGTCGTGCAGCCAGCCGCGGATCGGTTCGCACGCGCTCTCGCTGCGGGCAACCCCGATCAGGGTCTTGGCGATGATGAGCTGCGCGTCGGAACCGGGTTCGGCGTCCTTCAGCAGCCCCGCCAGGCCGGTGACGAGCTTCATGTTCGCGGCCTCACGCAGCTCGAGGGCCATGAGAACGTCCCGAACAGACGGCGGCCTGCGCCAGCACCGTGGTGACGGCGGCCATGTCCTTCTCCGAACCGACGCCCTGGAGGGCCAGGGAGACCAGCTCCTGCAGGGGCGATCTCGGCGTCGCGAACCGAGTCCCAGAACAGCGACCAGGTGACGGCGCGGGCCAGCGGGTCGGTCAACCTGTCGATCCCGGCCACCAGCGCGTTGCGGGACTATCTCGTCGAGGCGGATCTTCGCGAAGGTGAGGGTCCCCGTCGTTCAGCGGGACCACGTCGCGGCGGGCCCGTCCGACCAGAGCGGGCACCTCGGTGCGCTCAGCGGAACATCGGTCTCCACGTAGTCGACGCGCTCCAGGCCGTTGTCGGTGTTGGCGTAGATGCCGATTCCGAGTCGGTGGGTGCGCAGCGTCGGCCAGGCCTCGGGCGCGGTCTGGACGACCGCAGAACCGCGTGAAGGTGCCGGTTTCGTCAACTTCGAACTCGGCCCGCAGGGTGTTGAGCCCCCGCGCTTTCCAGCCACTGCCCGGTGAACCAGGACAGGGTCGCGCCCGATGCGGCCTCCAGCTCGGTGAGCAGGTCGGCCAGGGGTGGTGTTGCCGTGGGCGTGTTTGCGGAAGTAGTTCCCGACCCCTTGGTGAAGGCCTCGATACCGACGAAGGGAAACCAGCAGCTTCAACACGGAGGCACCTTGGCGTAGGTGATGCCGTCGAAGTTCTGCTCCACCTTCTCCAGGTCGCTCATGCTCACGGCGTATGGGGTGGGTGGTGGACAGCTGGTCCTGCAGGTGAGGCCCAAGCCTTGCGTTCGTTCTGAGAACGAGGCCCACGGATTGGCCCCCGTGCCGTGCTTCCTGGCAGATCTCGTCGGCCGCGAAGTGCAGAGCCCACTCGGCGAACGACTCGTTGAGCCAAGGTCGTCTACCACTGCATCGTCCCAGGTCGCCGAACACATGTGGGCCAACTCGTGGAGATGAGTGTTGTCGCGGGCCTCCATTTCGCGGGCGGTGACGCGGGAACGGAACAGGTACTGGTCACGGAAGGTGACACAGCCCGCGTTCTCCATGGCACCGAAATTGAATTCAGGCACGAAGATCTGGTCGTAGGAATCAAAAGGCGTAGGGCACCCCGAGCGCGACTCGAGACACCTCGAAACCACGCTGCGTGGTCTCGAGGATCCAGTCGGCGTCGAGGAACTCGGCGACCGAGACGCGAGGCCACGGATGCGGGCGGCACCCCGGCCGCAGGTTGATCTGGCCCTTGACCACGTGGTACTCGCCGGCCACCAAGCGGTGATGTGGGTCGATCATCACGGGGGTGAGGGGCGTGCTCGAGACTGCGCTGTCCCTCCCCGGCTGGCTGGCCCTCGACGAGCGGGAGTTGGTGAACACGCTCCAGTGCGCGGGCGCCAGGACGGTCAGCTGGAAGGTCGCCTTCTGGTCGGGCGTGTTCGAAGGTGGCGTACATGCGTCGGGCATCCGCGGTCTCGAACTGGGAATACAGGTAGATCTTGCCGTCGGTGTCGACGAGAACGGTGCAGCCCTCACCGGTGCGGGGTAGCGGCACACGGCGTCGACGACGATCGTGTGGTTGCCCTCGGAAGATCCTTCAACGGCGGTCGGTAGCCGTCGAACCCATCGATGGGCAGGGGGCACCGTCGAGGTGGCGGAACGGATCTCGTCGGCGATCACCGTCAGATGGGTGGAGCCACCTTCGAGGCGAAATCGAGTTCGGTGTGAGAGGCGAAGGTGCGCTCGGGATCAGCGACACCGTTGCGGTCACGTCAGACCGTCACCCGGTAGGCCCCTGCCTTGACGACGCCGGAGCGGAGGACGGCTTCTTCGCGAGTGATATTGGCGGTTGCCGGCACCTTCAATCATCGTTGCTGCTCTGCCAGGCTCAAGCACTTTTTATCGTATCGGGTGGGGATTGGCGAGCAACATGGGTCATGACGATCCCCGAAACAGAATACCGCTGGCGGGAACTCAACCAGCTTCTCCTGGCCGCCAGTGACGCCTACGGGGAGTCAGGCCCATCATCTCCGACGCCGAGTACGACGAACGGCTCAAGGAGCTCGCGGGTCTGGAGGAACGCCATCCCGAGCTGCGACGCCGGACTCCGCCACAACGCGGGTTGCCTACGCGCGCGTCACCGAGTTCACCCCGTCACCCACCGGCAGCGGATGCTGAGCCTAGACAACGTTTTTCGACGAGTCGAACTGGCCGCCTGGCTGGCCCGGGTGCCCGCCGAGCACTACCTGTGCGAACTGAAGATCGACGGGCTGGCGGTGGAGCCTCACCTATCTCGACGGGCGCCTCGCGAGCTGCCACCAGGGGGACGGAAGGTGGGGAGGACATCACCGGAAACGTCGCCACCATCCACGGCATCCGCACCGGCTGCGAGGAAGCAACATTCCCACCGTGCTGGAGGTGCGAGGCGAGGTGTTCTTCCCCAAACAGGCCTTCGCGGAGCTGAACGAGGCCCTGGGAGGCCGGGCAGCACCGGTTCGCCAACCCCCGCAACGCCGCCGCCGGGTCGCTCAGGCAGAAGACCCAGGATCACCGCCACCAGGCCCCTGCGGATGATCGTCCACGGCGTCGGAACCACGACGGCCTCTCCCTGACCCGCCAGAGCCAGGCCTACGAGGTGCTGGGCTCCTGCGGGCTGCCGGTATCGGCCCCACCCGGGTGGTCGACTCGGCCGCCGCGGCCCGGGCCTACGTCATCCATCACGGCGAGCACCGCCACGACGCCGAACACGAGATCGACGGGGTCGTGGTCCAGGGTCGACGACCTGGCCGCCCAGCGCCGACTGGGATCCATCATCGGGCGCCGCGCTGGGCGATCATAAGTACCCGCCCGAGGTTCACACCCGGCTCCTCGACATCCGTGTCGGGGTTGGGCGCACCGGGCGCGTCACCCCGTTCAGGGGGCGATGGAACCGGTGCTGGTCGCGGGATCCAGGGTCGCCATGGCCGCTCTCCACAACGCCCACGAGGTGGCGCGCAGGGGTGCCGGATCGGGGACACGGTGGTGCTCCGCAAGGCCGGTGACGTGATTCCCGAGATCGTCGCCCCGTCGTCTCTGCGCGACGACGGCAACGAACGGGAATCGTGTGGCCACCACTGCCCGGCCTGCGGAACCGCCCTGGCGCAGCAGAAGGAGGGCGACAAGGACCTGCGCTGCCCGAACGCCCGCAGCTGCCCCAGCCAGCTCGGGAACGCCTCTGCTCGCTCGGCCGCCCGCGGGGCACCGACATCGAGGCGCTGGGCGAGGTGGGCGCCCGCGACCTCCTGGAATCCGGTTTGCTGACCGACGGGGCGGGTCTGTTCGCGCTCACCGAGGAGAACCTGGCCCGCAGTTCCATCTACGCCACCCGGCGGGGAATCACCGCCAACAGGCTGAAACTGCTGGAAAACCTGACGCCGCCAAGCAGCAACCGCTGTGGCGGGTGCTGGTGGCGCTGTCCATCCGCCACGTCGGCCCCACCGCGGCCCGCGCGCTCGCGTCCCGTTTCGGGAGCATGTCCGCGATCCGTGCCGCCTCCGTCGATGAACTGGCCGACACCGAGGGCGTGGGCGGTGATCGCCCAGTCGTTGAAGCTGTGGTTCGAGGTGGACTGGCACGCCGACATCGTCGAGGCCTGGACCGCCGCCGGGGTCGGATGGCCGATGAGGCTCCCGGACCGGGCGGCGACGACCGGCCCTCCGCCACCCTCGAGGGGTTGACCGTGGTCGTCACGGGAAGCCTCGAGGGATTCACCCGCGACGAGGGCCAAGGAAGCCATCGTCTCCCGGGGCGGCAAGGCCGCCGGGTCCGGTGAGCCGGAAACCAACTACGTGGTGGTGGGGGAGAACAGCCGGCAGCAAGGCCGCAAGGCGGAGGAACTGGGGCTGCCCATCCTCGACGAGGCGCATTTCTGATCCTCCTGGAGAAAGGACCCGCGGGCTCAGCGACGGCGGCGACGCGGCACAGCATCCTATGCCGATCGCCCGGTGACGGTAGACAGTCCGCTGATGCCGTGCGCCCCAGTTCCCGTGGCGTGCCCCGATTGTTCATGAACGGTCTAGGGGAACGCACTAGGGTGGGGCATGGATCCCTACCCACAGCTTGGGTCACGGAGGTCAGTGACGAGGCCATCCGAGCTTCCTGGGGTGATGCCACGTTCCTGCGGGGACGTTCCTACGAGCCGCCGGGCACGTCCTGAAGTACTCCACGGACCGCACCGGCTCCATCGAAGCGGTGGTCAGGGCAGCGGAAGAAAGGTCTACCGGACGTTCCTCCACCACGACCACCGAGGGATCAACAGCGCCTGTTCGTGCCCGATGAGGATGGGATGCAAACACGCCGTGGCGGTGCTGCTTGCCGCGCGGGAATCGGCGATGGAGACCGTTTCGGCGTCCTCCTGGGAGAACTGCGCATGGGCCGGGCTGCCCGAAACCGGACCGAGGCCCGTCGAACTCGGCCTGGGTTCGGATACGACGGTCACTGGAGCAGCCGAACGGACTGGTGTTGCGTCCTCGGCTCCGGAAAACAGGGCTGGATCATCCCAGGCCGGCTGGTTGGACGCATCGTCACGAGTACCGGGGGTGAACTACGAACCCGCGCAACGCGAGGTCCTGTTGCAGATGGCGAGGTCACAGGGCGCCACCAGTACACCTACAGCACGGCCTCCGGTTTCCATCCGACCTCGGCCCACTGGGCTGGGTCGCTCCTGGAGTCAGGGCGTGGACGCCCGGAAATCCAGCTGATAGCGGGCCAGAGTTCCAGGACGTGGAGGTCAGTTCGAACCGGTCAGGATCTGGCTGGACGTCGATCTCGAGACGACGGGTCGCGACAGCTCGCGATGTCTGACGGGTGCCCCGGGTAGATCGGCGATTCCTGATCGGGAACCGGCCCACGGGGTGGGGAGCTGGGACCGGGCGGCCGGTTGCGTCTGCGCACTGGCCGGGACGGTACCCGACGCGATCCGGGTACGATCAACCGGAACCCGACGGTCACGATCCCGACAGGACGAGAGGCGGTTCCAGCTGATGTATCCCGGCGCTGGTGCAGAGGACTCGTCCCACTGCACGTGGGACGGAAGACCTCCACACCCGGAACTGACCCTCGGTCGATCCACGAACCCGGCCACCGGATGCTGCTCGAATGGGGTTTCAGGTATGTGGCGAGAAACCACCGTCGATGTCGCGTTTCATCCCCGGGCGAGAGTCCTTCCGGGACCAGGAGGCCGAGGCAAATCCTCGAGGAGGTTGCGCTCCGGTTGGTCGGGACTATCCAAACCTGCGGGAACCGCACCAGCAACGACTGAATCCGAATGCGACGGTGATCCGGGCCGATGCGGCACGGTTCGTCACGGACCCCGCCTCCTGGAGGGAGGGAATCATCGTCACCCACCACGGCGAAACCCCGGTACTCGCGCGCGCCACCGCCCCGGTGATTTCGGTCGGCGGAGGACACCGGCGACAACGACTGGTTCAACCTCCACGTCCGGGTCGCCGTCGTAAGCCGCGACGCCTTCGAACAGCTCTTCCGGGCGCTCGCCGCGGGCGATGAGGCGATGCTGCTGGACGACGGGACATGGTTTCCCGCTCGCCCGAACTCGACCGGCTGCGGCAGCTCCTGCGGGCCCGGAACTCGTGGACCCCGGTCCGGGCAGGCAACTGCGGATCAGCGCCTACCAGGCAGGCCTTTGGGAGGAACTCGCGGAACTGGGGTCGTGGAGGAACAGTCACGGCGCTGGCGGGAACGCGTACAGACCCTGCTGAACCTGCAGTTCCGACGAGACGGGGATCACGGTCCCGGACGGGCTGGACGCAATGCTGCGGCCCTACCCAGGAGCAGGGACTCACCTGGCTCGCCGCGCTCTGGGACGCGGACCTCGGCGGCGTGCTCGCCGACGACATGGGGCTCGGGAAAACCCTTGTGAGCCCTGGCCCTGCTGGGAACGCCCGGGAACTCGGCCAGCTCGACGACGCGCGGTGCTCGTCGTGGCCCCCGCCAGCGTCGTCGGCACCTGGGCGGAGAGCCGCCCGGTTCGCGCCGGGCCTGAGGGTCGCACGTCATCCGGGCCACCCGGGCCCGGCGGGGGCGCAGAACGTCGGCCGAGGAGATCCGCGGCGCGCCCTGGTGGTCACCTCCCCACACCCTTCTGCGCATGGAGGACAGCATGACCTGGAACAGAAATGGCGTGGCCTGGTGCTGGACGAGGCCCAGTTCGTCAAGAACCACCGCTCCCCGCACCTATCAGGTGGCGCGCCGCATCGAGGCCCCGTTCACCCTGGCCATCACCGGCACCCCACTGGAGAACTCCCTCGGCGACCTGTGGTCGATGTTCTCGCTCGCCGCGCCGGGGGCTGTTCCCGCGTCTGGAGGTTTCACCGAACTACCGCAAACCGGTGGAAAAACGGCGAGACCGATGTCCTGGGGCGGCTGCGCGCGGATCCGGCCGTTCATGCTGCGCCGCACCAAACGCAGATGGTGAAGGAACTGCCCGGAGAAGGTGGAACAGATCACGGCTGGAACTCACCCCGCGCACCGCGCCGCTACGACCAGCACCTGACGGGAAGCTGCACGGGTTCTCAGGATGCTCGAGGACATGGACCGGAACCGGGTGGCGATCTTCCGGGCCCCTGACGAAACTGCGGCAACTCGCCTGGATCCCCGCCTGGTGGACACCGATCTGCCTCCCCATCCCGTCGGCGAAGATGCCGCCCTGCTGGGACAGGTCCGGGAACTGGCCGAGGAGGGCACCGCGCGCTAGTGTTCTCCTCCTTCACCGGTTCCTGAAGCTGGTGCGCGGGGCGCTGGAAGCGGAGGGCATCGAATACGTTCTCGACAGGGCACGCGACCGCCCGCCCGCATCGCGCGGTTCCGGGAAGGCGGCGCCCCGGTGTTCCTGACTCCCTGAAGGCCGGTGGGTTCGGACTCACCCTCACCGAGGCCGACTACGTCTTCGTGCTGGACCCGTGGTGGAATCCATCGCCGAGAACCAGGCCGTCGACACGGGCACACCGCATCGGCAGACGGGCGGTCAACGTCACTGCATGGTCTCGGCGGACACCATTGAGGAGAAGGTCGTGGCCTGCAGCAGCGCAAACGCGACCTGTTCGCATCCGTCGTCGACACGGGGAGTTCCGCAGCGCAGCCATCACGCCGCCGACATCCGGGGTCTGCTGGAATAAGGGCACGCCCGAAGGACACGTCATCCACCGCCTCGCCAACACCTTCCAGGAAGACTTCGCCGATCGCGAGGTGCGGGTCAGCTCCCGCGAAGGTTTGCTCGACGAGGGCCGCCGTCCTGGACGGCCACATCCTCACCGGCGCCGAGGCCGTCAGGGAAACACCTGTTCATCAACTCGACGTTCCCGGTGCCAGCCGCATCCACATCCACCTGGGGCTGATCGAAAACTCGGTTTCGCCCCGGTCGCCGAGCCCGTCGGGCGGGTGCGGTGCGGATCGTGGCCGACGACCGGGTCGCCGACCTGCGCGGCCCGCGGTGGTATAGGCTGATCACCGAGGACCAGTACCGGAAGGTTCTCGCGGACTCCGGCCCTGACCCGTTGCGCGCGACGCTCGACCCGCCCGCGGGTGGGAGCGGATCCACAGATCGGCGGTCATGCCTCTCTGCTGGATCAACGGATCGCCGCAGGGGTGGGCAGCATTTTCCGCGCGAGGGTGTTGTTCCGCGCGGCATCGACCCCACCACCCCGGGCGGGATCGACGAGGCCACCTGGAAAGTGCTGTGGGAGGACCTGGTGGGTTTGATGGCGGTGGCGCTGGAACGTGCGCATCGACACCGTCGCCGATGAACACGGACGGAGGGCCCAGGAACGCCCTCAGGGTGGACGCCCACGGCGGCGAGATCTACGTGTACCGGCGTGCCGGGCAGCCCTGCCTGGTGTGGAACCGAGGTGTGCACCACCGTGCTGGAGGGACGAAACCTCTACTGGTGCTCAAGGTGCCAGCGATCTCATCGCGCTTCCGACTAATCTGTTCATGCATTTCAGCGCCTTCGACGCCTACCTCTTACCGACAACTGGCCAAGGTCAGTCCACATGAAGTCACATGGGGCGGGGCAGATTCCTGGCCGGTTTCCCCGGCGAGAACCGTGGACCGATGCCGACTACTTCGCTCATGTGGACGGAAAACCGATACGACGGTGTCCGCGACTCTCGCCTCCCGCGGCATCGAGCTGCCCGAGGGCGATCCCTCGGATACCGCGACCGAGCAGGCATCTGCGGCCTGGGAATCGCAAAGACGAGACTCTTCAACGAGATCATCCCGCCGCGACGGCGTCGGTCTATCCGGATCGGGGCGCTCATCGATACGCTCCGGGCACGAGGCGCGAAAACTGGCCGTGGTTTCCTCCTCGCGCAACGCCGTGCCGGTTCTGCGCCGCGGAACTGGAGGCGGCCTTCCGCGTGATCGTCGGCAGGGAACGTCGCTGAAGGAACAGGCGCCCGTGCAAACCCGCCCCCGATACCTTCGAATGCGCGGCTGAGCAACTGGGGTGGAGCCGTCCCGGGCCGTCGCGTCGAGGACGCCTGTCCGGGGTGGCCGCCAGTGCCGCTGGTGGGTTCGGCTCGTCGTCCGTGGACCGGGGTCGGTCCCAGCCCTGCGCCAGTGAGCGCAGGCCTGGTGATCCCGCGGGCCTCGGGAGCTGGTGGCCTGATGCGCGATCTCCGATCCGACCCGCTGAACCGTTTCCGTTTCCCGTCGACGACTGGCGTTTTGTCGAGGTGGAACCCGGACTCGACGACCTGGGCGTCACCGAGACTGTTCTCCATCGGCAGCGGCTACCTGGGGATGCGCGGCAGCCCGCGAGGAGGACGCAAGTCCTACTCGCAGCACACCTTCATCAGCGGTTTCCACGAGACCTGGACCATCAAGCACGCCGAGGAGGCCTTCGGGTTCCGCGAGCGGGGCAGACCATCGTGAACGTGCCCGACGCGAAACTCATCCAAGATCTACGTCGACGACGAACCACTCACCCCTCGGACGGTCGGACCGGACCATCGAACGCGCCCTCGACGCTTCCGCGGGATGTCTGACCCGTGCACCTGTTGGCGCACGGCTAAAGCTAAGCGGGTGAAGCGAGTTCCGCTGCATGGTCAGCTTCACCCGATCGGCACCTGGCGCTTTTTCGAGATCGAACTGACCATGCTGGAGGGGCGATGCGCCGATCGTGCTCAGCTCCCGGGTGGTCAACCGGCAGGACGGGTTCGACGACTACCGCCAGCCGAGGAACGAGGCTTCGACCCGCGGCGCTGGGCAAGTTCGACGGCCGGGTGCTGCAACCGCGCGGCCAGTGGCACGACGACCGGCGGATGGCGCTCGGCTACGAGACCACCGACTCCCATCGACGCTGTGCGTGGCCGCGAGCACGCCCTCGACACCGCGAACCCTACGAGGTGATCTCCCGGATCGAGAGGACCAGGCCAAAGCAGGCTACCGCATCGAGCGCGAAGGTGCCGATCGTCATCCGCAAGGCGGTGGCCCACCACACCTCGCAGTAGGGTGCCCGTTACGGAACTGTTCGACCGCTGCCGCCGCACGCCTCGACCGGGTGAGCGAGCGGTTTCGACTCTGTTCTTCGAGGGCAGCGCGCCTGGCTCGATGACTTCTGGGCCAATTCGGACGTCGGGTGGGCGGCCAGTAAAGCCCATCCAGCAGGCCGTTCGCTGGTGCCTGTTCCAGCTGGCCCAGGCGACGGCCCGTTCCGACCAGCTCGGCATCCCCGCCGAGGGGTGACCGGTTCCGGATACGAGGGCACTACTTCTGGGACACCGAGATCTGCACCTGGTTCCTTCGCAGCCCTACATTTGGGGTCGCCCCGTAACGCCCTGCGCTACCGGGTCGGTCTGTTGCCAAAGGCCAGGAACGAGCCCAGATACGCTCAGCCAGGGAGGGTGCGCTGTTCCCGTGGCGCACCATCAACGGTGAGGAGGCGTCCGCCTACTACGCTGCAGGAACCGCGCGGTATCACATCGACGCCGACATCGCGCATGCCTTTGCCAAGTACCGCGAGATCACCGGGGACGTGGACTTCCTGTACCGCGACGGAGCCGCGGTGCTGGTGGAGTACCGCGCGGATGTGGGCTGACCTGGGTTTCTGGCGGACCGAGGCCGACGGGTCGCAACGATTCCACATCCACGGCGTCACCGGGCCCGCGAGTTGACGGCCGTGGTGAACAACAACATGTTCACCAACGGATGGCGCGCGCCAACCTGAAGCTCGCCGCCACCTGGTGCAGGAGCTCGAGGAGGCCGATCCGCTCTGCTGGGACCGGTTGGTGCAGACCTGGACGTGGCCCCGAGGAGGTGGAGGAATGGCGGGCCTGTGCCAAGGCATGGTCATCCCCTTCGACGAGAAAACCTTCGGGATCCATCCGCAGGACGAGAAGTTCCTGTCCAGCGAGCTGTGGGACCTGGAGAACACCCCGGCCGACAAATTCCCCGCTGCTGCTGCACTTCCATCCTGGGATCTACCGGTTCCAAGTGCTCCAAAGCAGGCCGACTGGTGTTGGCGCGCTGTTCCTGCAGGCAGACCAGTTCACCGAGGAGCAGAAACGCGCCGACTTCGAGGTACTACGACCCGATCACCGGGGGACTCCACCTTGTCACGGGGTGGTGCAGTCGGTGATTGCCGCCGAGGTCGGCTACAGGACGTGGCGATGCAGCGCTTCCTGACGGGACTCTACGTGGACCTGGCGGATCTGCACCAACTCCCGCGACGGCGTGCACATCGCATCCACCGGTGGGGTGTGGAACGCGTGGTGTTCGGGTTTTCGGCGGGCTGCGTGACTACCACGGTGACATCAGTTTGATCCGCGGCTGCCGAGAGGATGGGAGTACCTGCGTTTCCCCCTCCAGGTTCGCGAATCTCGGCTGCGGGTGCTGCTGGAACGAGAGGCCATCTCCTTCGAGGGTGGAGTAGCGGGCGGGCCGTTGGAGGTCAACGTGCGCGGGCAGCGGCTCGTCATCCAACCCGGCGTGCCAACCCGGGTCCCCCTGGAACACCAGGGTGAGGAGCTGCCGTCGTTGACGGGACGCCACCCCGCCACGGGTGGGCGTCGCTTCGATAGTTCCGTCATCACCGCGAATGTGCCCAGAAGCCCCCACGACCAGGATCTGGTGGTGGTCGACTGAACCGGAACAGTTCTCGTCATTCCACCGCCGGCAAGGTCCGGGTGGAGGCTCCCGAGGATGCGTGAGGGTTCCCACCGAGGAACCCGGGCACTGGGTGTTCAAATCCCGCGACGTCCTGGCCGGGTGCGTTTCCGGTCCGAGAACGCGAGGCCTGGAGTTCACCCCTCAGGGCATCAGGGAATCCGTGGTCGAGACGCAGGGTTTCCGGTTCGTCGTCGAGGGCTGCGTGGTCGGCTGGCTGGCCGGGGCGACGGGCCGGATGTTGGACGGCGCCGCCTGGGTGATGCTCAGCGGCTGGTGCGGTGAGGCGGGCCGCGAGGACGCGTCGCCCTGGTTCTCGGGAGAGCACCGGGCTGGCCCCGGGGCGGCAGGCGTGGTCGCGCTGGCGGCTGTACCCTGAACACGGATCCCACCCCTGCCCGCCTGGCTGCCCCGGAACGCTACCTCCCGGAGGGTGTGAGGCCGTTGAGGTTCCGGACCTGGACGTCGCATGCAGGGGAAACGGCCTCGGTTTCCGAGACTGTCGACGAGGGCAGCTGGTGCGCGGCCCCGTCGCCGTCCGAGCTCACGATCCACGGTTCCAACGGTGTCAGCCACCTGGAGATCGGCTGGTACCTGCCCATGGGCAGCTGGTCTTGAAGGCCCTGGGACGGGTGAGCAACCGCCCTGACCTGGAGGCATGGTTGCTCAGCTGGCTGCTCGCCCAACCGGGCCTGGGGAGCGGGAACAACTGCTGGATCGGCTCGATCTGGCCCTGGGGCACTGCCTGAAACTCCCGGGCCTGTGGGGCGTGCTGGCCGGTTTGCGCGCCGCCCAGATCACCGACCTACCAGATCCGGGGCGAGGTGGAGGCAGCCGCCAGCGGGTTCAGCGTGGAGGAGGCGCTGACCGCGGAGGATTGATCGGCGGCGCTGCACTGACCTCGCATCCAGTTCCGCCCGGATCGATTTCACTGCCCGGGACGTGACACTGACCCGGTTTCCGGCTCGATGGGAAACCCGATCCGGCCCAGCGGGAACTCGAACACGGGCTGCGGGGCGCCGGGGCCAGGCTGCGGTGCGCCCTGTCCACCGATCCCGACCCGAGGCCGTCGCGTGGCTGTTGTGGGTTCCCCCGCTGAGCTGAATGGACATGGACACCTCGCGAGATGCCGACCAGCCCCTGCGCACGCTGGGACAGGTCGTGGGAGTGACTCTGGTTCTGCTGCTCGCACGGTGGCTTTTCATCAGGCGATCTCCGGCTTCCGGAACTACCTGCAGGAGTGGCTGGGTCCTGGCTGTTGGCATCGGCGGTCGCCATGGGTGCGTTGTCGCTGTGGACCTGCTGGACGCCACCGACAAGCTCGCCGGGTTGAAACGCGACACCCACGGACACGGTTCCCCGAGGTCGCGGGCGCTGCTGTTGCTGCCCGCCCTGCTGGTTTCGCGGTCTCGGCCCCGCCTCGCTGAGCGGACGCGCGGCCAGCAGCACGCGGCAGCGAGGCAAGTCGACCGCATCCGGACACGATCGAGTTTCGCTGCTTCGACGGACTCCGTCACCGTACGTCCGTGCAGGACTCTCGAGGACCGCTACGCCTCTCGATCCAGAAACGCTGCTCGTCGGACGGCCCGTGCGGCTGCTCGGCTTTCGCCGCCAAACGAGTCACAGCCTCCCGGAGGCGCAGTGGAGCGTGAACCGGTCCTGCGATCTACTGCTGCGTCGCCGACGCATCCCTGTTCACCGTCCCGCGAGTCGCGAAACCCGGGAGACGACGTCTGGGTCGCGGTGGAGGGTCATCAACCTCGGCGCCAGCAAGGAACATCCCGTGCCGACCGCGTCCAGGTCAGCGGTGATCCAGCAAACCGGAGGACACCACCTGCGAGGAAGCATCATCTGCGTCGGTCGGGCGCTGCCGTTCGCCGGTGTCGCCGTCGTCATCGCCCTTGTCTGGGGACCACCATCCGCGGCCGCTCCTGCGCCTGGAGGGGCGCGGCCACCTGAAGACACACTCACCATGGGTATCATCGTTCAGGCCCTGCCCCTTCCTGGTGCTCGATGCTGGTGTCGGGGCTCATCGCCGCTTTCGTCCCGAAGGACCTGCTGTCAGGATCACCCCGGGATCCCCTGCTGCGCAGGTGCCCGCCGCGAGCGTCGCGGGCATGGTGCTGCGGGTTGTGAATGCGCGTCGGTGCCGGTGTCGCAGTCGCTTGATGCGCAGGGGACTTCCCCAGGGCGCCGCCCTCGCTTTCCTGCTCGCGGCGTAAGCCGTCAACCCGGTAGTTCGTCGCCACGGCCGTTGCCTCGCCAGCAGCAACCCGATGATGGTCTGGGCGGTTGATCGCGTCCCCTGGTGGCGGTGATCGCGGATGTGCTGGCTGTGGGTCGGGGTCAGCAAGGGCCGAATGGATGAAACCCTAGGAAGGACACGACCACGGCCGCAGTCAAGGCGGCTCTTCGCGAGACCGCGATGCACGACCCGTGCTGCAGGCGGGCGGTTTCCTGGTGGTCGGGAGCCGCCGTGGCGGCGCTCGCGAAAGCGGTAGTCGCCGGTTTTCTGGCCTTCCTGACCGAGAACCTGTGGTTCGGGATCGTGGTCATGGCGTTGTTGGCGGTGCTGCTGTCGCGCTGTTCCGGGGCCGACGCCTTCGTCGCTGCCTCCCTGCCCGGGTTTCCCCGACCGCTCAGCTGGTGTTCCTCGTGGTCGGGCCGATGGTGGACGTGAAACTGTTCGCCATGCGGTCCGGGGCCTTCGGGGCGAAGTTCGCCACCCGTTTTCATGCCGCTGACGCTGTTCGTGTGCATCTGGTCGGCGGCCGTGGTGGGTGCCGTGATGCGGAACCTTCTGACGGGTCGTCGGTAAACGCGGTTTTTCCTGAAACTGATTTGACTCGGCCCGCGGGGAGCACCACGCGTCCCCACGGGCGCGATCCCGGTGATCAGGCCGATGCCTCCTTCACCCAGGCGATGAAGTTGGCGGCGCCGTCGCCCGGTGCGCGTTCGGCATCATGTGGCCCTGCCCCCACACCGTCGCGAAGTCCACCTTCGTGTTCCCCGAGTGCCTGGAGGCCAGCGCCAGGTTGATCTCGACGGTGCTGGGCCGCATCCCCCTGGGTGATGCCGGTCCGATGCGCCAGTTCAGGGGCCACCCGTAGAACGCCCTGACCGCCCTGCGAATCAGGCAGGTAGTAGAGGGTTCGTACATCTGCTCGCGGAGACCGCATCGCCCCCGACCTCGTCGGTGGTGGCGAAATCGCTGCCCACGTGGCGCCACATAATCACCGGACCAGCCGGTCGGCGACGAGTGGGTGGGACTCGTTGGCCGCCAGCACATCGCGGGACAGCTCAGAAGTGAAGCCCCTGGGTGCCTTTGCCCATCACGGATGTTCTCGGTGGCGCTGCGATCCGGTGCGTGCAAAGCACCGACGTCCTTGCTGGGACTCTTCTGGCTGGTTGACGAAACCTTGCAGGCCGGGTGATGGTCGCGGTGTTGCGCCGGGATCGTAGGTGACCCACGGGGTTCGCCGTTCAGGTACGCGATGTACTCCTCCACCGTGTTGTGGGTGGTCGACGAATCGGACGGGTCGCTGCCCGGGGGCTGACCACCGCCCGAACCGGGACCGCCGCCCGGGCTGACCCCCACCGGGTTCTGTCCCCAGGGGCCTCGCCGGAGGGAGTACCGCCCCATCGGAGGGCCGCTACCTCCGCCGCCGGGTTCCATACCCGCCATCGACGGGAACTGGGTGTGTGGGGAAGGTGGTGTCGTCAGGAAGTTGTTCAGGGAGGTGGTGATCTCGGCCACCACGTGGTCGTAGTAGCTGCCCGTGTCACGCCTTCGCCGCTTTGTTCCAGCTTCAGCGCGGTGCCCTTCGAGTCTGTCAGGCCGAGCCCGTTGACGGTCTCCGCGAACGCCGTTGCCAGGTCCGTTGCCGTAGGCGGCGGTCCAGGTGCCCTGGCGCGTGTCCCGCTGCTGGCGACGACCCATGCGTTCACTCGTAGGCGTTGCCGATGTTCAGGCTGGTGATGGGACACCATGCCATCGCCCCGCGATCGCATCGCTGATGGTGGTGCCGTCACTGGAGGTCATGGCTTGCGCCGAGGTGTCCAGGTATCCGGTGTAGAGCGGCGAGTCACCGAGGCGCCCATCACGGAGCTCTGCGCGCCGCCGCCGCTGTGCCCGAACACGAACATCTTGTCCATCGCGCCCGGCAACGAGGCCGAGGTTGTCGCGCAGGTGGCGCACCGCAGCCTTGAGATCGGTGACAGGGGGTGTTTTCCGGTGTAGAGGTCGAGTTCGAGTCCCTGTCGCGCAGCCGCATGAACGTAGATGAAACCGGCTGCCATGTAGTCTGAGATCCGAATCATGGGAGTACTGGGTGGGTGGTTTCTGGGAGGCGTGTGCAGGGGGTGTTGACCGGCAGCACGATGGGTGCAGTGGCTGGAAATTGAACCCGTTGACGCTGCCCGGTGTTACTGCCACTGTGGGTGCCGTCGCCGTTATCGGCGCCGGTGAAATATGTGCGCCGGCACGTAGTCCCGAGGGTTTTCGTAATCCGGTGCGGCCGGGAGGCGACGTAGCTCAGGCCGAGCTGGTAGTGAACATCGTTGTCGGCGTCGTGACTCCATTTGTGCGTTGTTCAGGGCCAGGGTTCCCGCCGCTGCGGTTCCCGATCCACCGGAGGATGCGGTTCCATTGCTGGAGGTGCCGCTGCTGCGGGCGGCAGTCCGAAGCCACTGAAAAGAGTTAGGGCGTTGTCCGATCTGAACAGAGGGAACGACGACTGAGATCCATACTGACTCCTGGGATTTGTGTTGTCGGAATCACGAGTCAACAAGTTGAGCCTGTGTGTCTCCTGTCCGGTTTCTGTAGAGCCGCGAGTTTTCTCTCAGAAACCTTCCAGCAGTTCCTGGAGGAATTGCCCGGGATCTCCAGTTCCGTCGTATTCCTGCAGCCAGGCCCGTGCCCTGCTTGACATGCGATGTTCGAGACCGGCATCCCGAAGGACCTCTGCCCAGCTTCCGCAGCGAAGCTGGATCACTGCCGGTTGCGCGTCTGGCGCTCGCGATGACGTTCGTAGAGGCAACCGTGATGGGTCCGGTGGTTCGTTCCGCTACCGGATCAGAGACGCCAAGGATTCGGCTCGGCTGGAGATTCTTCGTGGTTCCTGATCCGGAACAATTCCGAGGGTATTCTCGGCCCATTCCCAGGAACCATCCTTCGAGTCGCGTAGCGCTGAGTTCGCGAATGCGTTCGTGAATCTGCGACCAGCTTCCCGAGCGAATTCTCACTGCGGCCCCGGATGGCAGGGGCCGGTGCGGCGAGCGTAATCGTTGTAGCTGCCAGATGAATAGGAGGAGGTCATCCCGGTAGAACTGAAGTACCGATGCCCACACTTGGTTTCGTCGCTGATCTGGGGTCAGGGCCCACCGCGATCCTGGACGTGCTCTGCCGAGTCCTGCCAGCAGCAACGCGTTGTTCCAGCGAAACGATTCATGGTCTGTTTCGGGTATCCATGGGCGATGGCCCCACGCGGTGTAGTCGTCGCTGGTGTGGGTCGTCGTCTGGGCGCCCCAGGCCAACGCTGTCAGCAGGGCATCATCGGACGTGCGATCGGTATCGCCCGAATAAGGCCGGGCCTCGTGGACGGCCAAAGCGGTGTTTCAGGGCCGCCCGGACCGATCGACTCGTCGGTTTCATGCCACTCGGCCAGTTCAGCGACGGTCAACTCCGGATGGGCCGGGACGTCTCGTGGATGTGACGGGCGAGGTCTGGCGGCGGTGCATGGCCCGTTCGCTTGTTCCTCCCGGAGTTTCTTGGTTGAAACGCCGCGTTCTTTGGCGATCTGTCGAATGCGTTGCGGCTGACCCCGAACAGATCACCCAGCTCCTGCATACGTCAGGCCGGCTCGGGCGGAAAGAACCAGATCGAACGGTGACGGGAGCGTTCCGCCGCGGGCAAGGCCTCGAGCACGAACGCCATTCTGCTGGGTTCCAGGGCCTCGGTGCTGCATCGACCTGCCTCTGTGTTCAAAACTCTTTCCCGGTCCTTCGGGGGCCTTCGATCAGCTGAGCGGTGAAACAGCCTTCGAGACCCTCGAACATACTGATGATACAGCATTCCTCGAGGACCATCAAAGCCTAGGGCTCGGTGAATCAGGGTCGACGCGATCCGTCATGATTTCTTGAGGTTTGTTCAGCCTCTCCCAAGCGATACGCTGACCAAAGGGCTTCGCTGGCCGATGAGGCTGTCTGAGGATAAGCCTTCTTGTTGTGCAGTTCTGAAATCGGCAAAACCATTCATCCATGTCCTTGGGTAATGCCGTGATGATTCCTGTCGTGGCATGAGTCACGACGGAATCGTGCGTTTCTTGATAGTTGTTGATCAATTCATGTTTTTGTCTTGCAGCCCGCAATCCCAATTGTATTCTCCGTCGCGCTGGAACGAATTCAAGTCGTCAAGACGTGATGGGCTCCAAGCCGTTTCTTTGGATCCGATTTCGCTCGGGTGGGGTTACAGGCGGGTGGTATACTGTGTTCACGGACAATGACATGTGTCGAGGTGAAGCCATGGAATATCCTCCTGTACGCTTGGTTCAAAAGTCGGAAACGCGCAATTCTTTTCGATTCTCTCCTGCTCTGGTCCTCGTGGCAGGCTCCTGCTCGTGATTTTCTACGGATCGTCGGAAAGCCGGTCGGCGGGGTTCTTGGGCATCGGATTCTTCGGAGTGCTGGGCCTGCCCGTGTGTCTCTACATGGCGCATCCCATGTACCTGCTGCTGGACGAGGACAGATTCGGATGCCTCTGGCGGGAAGAGAACCCACCGCTCACGATGGGCCGACGTCCTGATTCGAGGCAGCCAGCTTGTCAGGAATCCCGTGGTGGCAATCACGTACCGGCCGGACGCGGCAGAGGGTCGGTCGGCCCGGGAGATCGCAGAAAAGGTCTTCGGTACCGGGGTGTGATCAACGCCGGTTACGGCGGAGCTGAAGGCGGAGCAGCTGTGCGACTGCTGGAATCCTACCGCGCCCACTACAGCGGAAGAGGTGAGAAACAGCCCCGCCCGACCTGCCGCGTGCAGAGCGGAGCGTTGGGTATAAACTCCCCGGTACAACAAGAATTGCCGAGAAAGGTAACAGGAGATGACCGGCGTGACTCGCTTGGTACAAGACGCGCTGGGAGTTGCCGCAATGGCGGTGTCGTGGGCATCAGCCTTGGGAGCGGGATGGCGGGAAACAACAAGGAGCACGCGGCGGCGCTCGGTTTCCTACACGACCGTCTCAGTGACCCCGTCACCCGTGGTTGAGACCGTCATGGCAACTGTCACGGAAACTGCTATGGCGACGAAACAGCCACCGTCACTGAAATGGCGAGCGGTAGCTGTGACGGAAACCACGCGCAACCCGCCTCCGTTCCGCCACCGATGAGCAGGCGAAACCAACGAGCAGTGCTGGAACGCGAATCGTCGAAAGCGTTTACTACGGCTCGTGCAAGGAGGCCAAGAAAGCCGGAGCCGCTCCGCTTCGTGTGGGTGACCCCGGAGCGTACCGCTCAGGGCTGGACCGCGATGGCGACGGAATAGCCTGCAGTAGGGCAGGTGGGGTGCCCCTCGGGCACCCCGACTCATCCAGCCGATTTCGTCACCAGGATTTCCTGCGGCGGGCCTTGAGGCGGTGCATCACGTCGTTTCCGCCAGTGCCGAAGTGGTCGATGCGCCTGCGGTATTCGCGGTACAGGTCGTCGTAGGCCGCGACGTTCTCCCGGGATCAGGGGCGAAGACGGTCTCGGGTGGCTTCGCGATGCGCCATGGCCGGGTGCGGCCTCCCGCGCATCGGCAGCGTACTCGCCTGCCGCGACCGCTGCGTAGATCGCCGATCCGTGGGCTCCCGAAGCCACCGAGGGCAGATCGCCAACGGCAGGTTGGTCACGTCCGCGTAGATCTGCATGAGCAGCGGGTTCTTCACCAGCCCGCCCGCTACCACCAGATCATTCACCTCGATGCCCGCTTCCCGGAATGCCTCGATGATCACCCGGTGCCGAGGCCCGTCGACTCCAGCAGCGCCCGTACTGGTCCTCTGGGTAGTATCGGCGTCGTGCCGAGCATGAGTCCCGTCAGCTCCGTGTCGTCCAGGATCGAGCGGTTCCTGGTGCCAGTCGATGCCGCCAGCCAAACCGTGCTCGCCCGCCTGTTGTCTTCGCGGCGAGTTCGGTGAGGTACTCGTGCACGGACGGGCCGCCGCCGCACTCGACGTGTGATGGCGGGACACAGTTGTCGACGAACCAGCCGAAGATGTCCCCCACAACCCGCCCGCTGCCCGGCCTCCTTAACCCCACAGACCCTTGCCGGCAGTCCGTGCGGCTGTCGGTGCCACCGATCCCGGGACCTCACCGAAACTCTCCGAGGTCATCCGTAGCGGCACGTCGAGGTGCCCAAGGATCGGGTGAGGTCGCCCGGGTTCCTGCGGGCGTTCGCGGCGGGCTTTCGGTCGCGTCGGGCGGCATCGATGTCTCGCCGCCGCGACGGCGATGCCCTCCGGCAGACCCGTCAACGCCGCGGCCTCCGCCGTCAACGATCCGACCCGCTCACCAGGACGCGCCACCGGGTGCGGCACCAGCTCCAGCAGGCGGGAGAATCAGCCATCGCGTCGAGGACCTTCGCGGACGGGGTACGAACCGTCGACGAAGCGTTGCCCTTTGTAGCCTGCACCGGCGACATGGAGGCCGTCATCTTGCCGTGCAGGAGCTGGACCATCCAGTCTCCCGCCTCGACGCAGAGCGGTAGCTGGCCGCGTCCCAGACCTCCGGTCCTCCTCGAACAGTGCAAGGGCTGCCAGCTGCCAGTCACGCTGAGACCTCGCCGCCGTAACGGGCGAGGGTTTCCGGGGCCAGCTCGGCCAGGACCTCGTTCACGACCTTCCCCTGCCGCTGATGCGTGTGTCGGCAGCTTCACAGCAGGCATGGGGCGTTTCTCGGGCTCCGGTCATGTTCGCCGCACAGCGGCCGGTAGGCCCCTCGTCAGTGGGAAGACCGCACGGAGGGTGAAGTCACGACGGCCAGCGACGACATCCGTGAGTGCCTTCACGGAAGCCTCCAGGGCCTCCGGAACCACCTTGCCCAGAACCTCGACGTGGTCTGCCATGGCACCTGCAGTAGCTTCCAGTCGAAGCGGCTGGCTCCGCGAGTTCGCGGTCGATCGCGATATTGGGCCAGGTGTGCCTCGGCGTCTGCAGGATCTTTCCGTCGGCAACGGACACCACGACTGCCCGTCCCGAAAGAGTGCCGAAAGTCGATTCCTCACAACTGTCCTGCTCATGGCCTCTCCTCTGTGTTTCCTGCTCAGTGTCGTGGGCCCTGGCGACCCCAGGCCATCAGGTGCGAACAATTCCTCCACCAGCTCACCCAGGAGATTGGTTCTGTGTGCGAGATCGAGAACGGTGTAGCGTTTGCGGTTCATCTGAGCGCGTGGACATGGGTCTCTGCGGAACCGGTCCCGTGGCCCAGCCCGGATGTCCTGCGGATGGGCCGGGGCGCCCACCGCCCTCAGCAGCATCGCTTGCGGCTCGGCGGCGGGCAGCAGCTGTTCCAGATGCCTCGCGACAGCTCGGCACCACATCGCCACCCAGCAACTCCAGGCGGACCCGCAACTGTTCGGGCGGAAGCGCTCGGCGAGCGCTCTGCGACGGTTTCCTCGATCAGCCGATCGTGCAGCTCACGAACTCGGTTTCCATCTCTTCTCCAGGTGGGCCGGACCGTGACGGCCGCGTCGATGTCCAAAACCGGTGAGGTCCGCGCCAGCGAGCCGCTCGTAGCCGCGGTCGCCACCGTGCCGATGTGCCGACGCTTGAAGCCGTGGGACAGGCGCCTGGGGTGATGTCCACGCCGTGTCCCTCCATCCTCCCACAGATGGCTGAACTGGTGCCCCGCCCGGAAGCGGGCGGCCTCGACTGAAAGTGGACCTGCGCTTGGCCAGCCCGCTCATCCAGGAGCTCACCCAGCTCACCCGTCAGCCGAGACGTCGCGACGGCGAGTTCCTGCGACCCGCGAGACTAGCACCGCGCAGCGGACCCTGGACGAGCCCCACACCCCTGATCAGTGCCTCGATCCCCAGCACGTCGGAGGATCCAGTCGGCCCCGGCCGGGAGTCTTGCCCAGCAGGTCGCCGCAGCCGGATGCCGTCATCGCCTGCGGTGCGGCGGACATCACGGTCTGGCCGGCGACGCAGCCACACACACGCCGGGCAGCTCAGCGTCTGCTGAACCCGTCCAGGGCGATCGAGGAACCGGAAAGCGGTGTGCCGTCCATGGAGCCGCCGTACCGACCACCATGGTAGGGTCTGCCGGGTTCCCCGGAGGCCCGTTTCGTGATGTCGTTGAGTGTGCCGGAGCCGACGGCCACGGCGATCGCATCCACCGGTGCCAGGGCATCCCGCAGTGGCTCCGCAGTCCTCGTATTTCGCGCTGCAAGCTCAGGGTTTCAGGAAGATGTGCGGATCCGCGAGCTCTCACCTCCGCCGTCTTCAGGGCCTCGGAGACCCGTTTCCTGCCAGCGCGAGTGCGGTACACGTCCTGTTCACGACTCGCCCCGTGCCGCCCCGAGACAGCTCCGTGAATACCTCTCCGGTCTCGCTCCACGGCTCCCTCGCCGATCACCGGCGCCCTGGTGTCGGTGGCGTTGCTGCAACGCCCGGGTGATGAGATCCGTCAGCGTCAAACGCGTTTCGCGGTCTCGCGATCGCGTATCCGTGGATCTGGGCTGGGTTGCGGGTAGGTGTTGGCGTAGGCGTCGACGGCAGTCTGGTACTCCTCGTGCCGCAGCTGATTGGGATTCCAGCAGGTCGACTCTCGTGGACCATCTCCCTCGCCGCGGTCCGCGAGGATCAGGGTGGAGGCCGCGCCGACCGCCGCCGGCGTGCGGGAACAGCACCACGGCGTCGCCGACCTCGGTCAGGGCGATCGGCGCGCCGGTGACGATCGGCGTGCATCTGCATCCAGTCGCGGGTCTTTGGTGGCGCCACCCGCGGCGACGACCTTCTTCACCGCGAAACCCGCCGCCGACATGGCCCCGCCAGGTTGTGTGTGCGGATGCCGCAGCACACCGACTCACTGGAGTGGCGCGGGTAGATGTGGGCGCCGTGGTGCAGGGACAGACCCAGATCACCCTGCAGCGTCTGAGTCGCGTACAGCGCAGTTGCCTGGAAGTACTCTCGTTGATGATAGAGGCCGTCGGGCCGCGGCAGGTCCTTCGACTGCTTGTTGAGGATGTCTAAGTAAGACGTTGGGTCCGGTGACCTCAGCCCGCCTGGATCCGGGTCGCGGGCGAGGGTCGTCCTGTTCGAACCATTTGGTGGACCGAACCGGTGGAGACCTGACCGCCCTCGACGGTGTACTGACCCTTGACCACACCGTCCGGTGTAGGCTGCTCGGTAAGAATCCTTTGCCGTGGATCGGTTTGTCAGTCTGTCCCGTCAGGGCGTGGGAGGAACCGGGTGATCAACGCATCACTCACCCGGGTCGACGGCACCCAGCCCGATCTGCCCGGCTAGGCGTCGGCCGGTCCCGTCAGCGACGGGAGTGCCAGCGCAGGCCGAGGAGCTGCGCCGCGATCACCGACAGCTCACCGACCGTGCCGAGATCGACCACCTTCTCGGGATCTTGTCGAAGACATCGCCGCATCCGATGGTTTCGTAGAAGCCGACCGGGCCAGCCGCCGTGGTCGCGGTTAGTGAGTACGGCGCGCAGCTGGCCGAGCGTTGATGTTGGTGGTCCACCCGCCGGTCAGCTTGTAGGTCACCCAGTCGCGTCGACCAGCCGGAGGAAGCGCGTCGTGGGTTTTCGCGCTCGTTCTCCCGCAACCAGGCGGCCTTGAACGGGTACCCACTCGGCGGTAGGCCGGGCGGTGCCGCGACCGTTGTAGAGACGCGCCACCGGAATCCGACTTCTCGCGACGCGAGCGGCCTGCTCGGTGGCGCGCACGTCCATCCAGCATGATGGCAGGGCGGAGGGCCTCGCCGCGTTTGTCCATGGCAACGACTGGTCATGGTGGTGCGCCGTCAGGGGAGGATGCCCTTTGCCAGTGGCGGCGGGGGAGATGCGGGCGGCGTGCGATCACCTTTGCGACACGAGGGCCTCGCAACGCCTCCCACCACTCCTCCGGATCCTGCTCGCGCCGGGGTGTGGGTGGTGCTGCCGGTACGCGGTGGCGGCGAAGGAAACCGTCAGCCGGCCAGGTCGAAGATGGCGGCCCGGACGCTCCTCGGTGCCGAAGTCGATGCCGAGGAGGTAGGTGTTGTCGGTCATCAGTGGTCAGCTCCAGTTCGTTTCGGTCCAGCCGAGCTCGTCCCACAGGCGCTGGGGATTAGTCGGTCGACACGGTCGGAGTACATAGGTGGGTTGGTGGTTCTCGTCGAGGGCTGCGGCGTCGTCGCATCGTTTCGCCCGTGAGCACCAGGCAGGAGGCCATGCCGGTGTCGAGGGCCATCTGGATGTCGGTGTGGAGGCGGTCACCGACCATGACGCAGGCGGCGGGATCCACGTCAGAATTCCTTGGAGAGCCTCCTCCGGCATGATGAAGGCGTGCCCAGTTCTGCCACCGACTTAACGCCGGTGCAGGCCTCGATGGCTGCGGTAGTTGCTGCACGTCCGGTTCATGGCCGCCCGGGATACGGGCAGAACCGGTCTGCTGGTCTGGACCAGGATGACGCGTCCGGTGGAACCAGATCGCGCTCGAAGTCGATCTGGAGCTTGGAGTAGTCGAAGGTCGGTACGTAGGAGGCGATGACGACGTCCCGATCCGTTCAGGGTCGTCGCTCAACCGGAATCCGGTAGCCTCAGGTAAGCGCGTTCAACGGTTCCGCAGCACCCACCACGAACAGCGTGGCGTCCGGGTGGTGTTCCTGGAGCCAGCGGGTGGTGGTGACCACCACGTGTTCGCGACGTCCGCGATGTCATTGAGCAGCTAGCCGGGCCAGTGTATCGCGTACTGCCGCGGGTCCTTCTGCTCGGGTTGTTCGACAGGAAACGCACCGGGATTCTGCGACGCAGTTCCCCGACTCGCCGGGCCGCACCGGGCGTGGCAGGTGATCACCCAGATAGATGGTTCCCGTCCAGGCCGAAGACATAGGCCTGGTGCAGCCTCGGTCGGGCGTTAGTCAGATTCCTCCTAGAACAGCTGGTGCGGCGCTGTTGGCGAGACGATGATGGTGTTGGCTATGATCCAGATGGCTGCCGCCGGGGACTCGAAAGTGCGTGTGGGCCCCTGTTGGCAGAACAGGCGCGCCTGGAACTCGCCAGCCAGGCCGCTAACATGCCGGACCTCACCGAGGACCAGTAGCGCGACGATGGCGCATCATCATGAAAGCTGACCCTTGGCGTTCTCGCCCAGCGCATCCCGTAGGAGGCGCGGCCTGGGTCAGGCATCTGAGGCCAGCGGGATCTTGTTGGAGCTCAGTTTGTCAAATCTGTCCCGCCAGCCTTCTATCGCCAGGTTGTCGTGGCGAGAACCGGAAGGAAGGCCACTGCCGCCAGGCCGGCGCTGATGGTGATGTGATGGGTCACCGGCATCTGCGCGCCGAGGATCAGGAACATGACGCAGACCGCGAGCACTCGGACGGTGAAGGCGTGCATTGCCGGTGGCAGCCAGACCGGGGAAGCCGCCAGCGCGATGAGCAGCGTCGCACCACCGGCCAGGAGACCGAACATGGCGCCGGAGCGGATAGGGTACTGGCCCGCCTTCTCCTGGTAACGCGGCCAAGCGGCGTCCCTCGGTGCTGATCTGCCGAGGACGGGGAGTCGCTGTACTTCTCTCCGGGTTGAGGAGCGCGCTTCGGCGACGAGGCGCGCCACCGGCCGACAGCACGAGCGGTCAGGGGCGACGGAGTCTGCGTGGGTGCCGAAACCACGCGGGATCTTGGGTGATGAGGTTCTGGACGACGCGTCCTCGAAGACCCCCGAAAGCGGCACCCACCCAGAGCACCGTCGGGTTTGCCAGGCGTGCCAGGGGACTCGTGGCGTCCTTGCTGTCGGTGGCGTATCCGCGGCGACCTGCGATATGCTGCCGCGCCGCGACCCCGCCCGCGAAGGCGACGTGAAGCCGACGAACGGTCCGAAGGCCAGGTAGTGAAACCTGCCGTCGAGGTCGGTTCCCAGATGAGATGCCGAACGAGGCGTCAGCACCGTGACGCCGGTGATGGCGAAGGCGCGGTTGCCGCCGATCGCGGCGCCGGAAGAAAGCCGCCTGACGATGCAAGAACACCACGAGGCCGAGAAGGTAGCTGCTGGTGCGGTTGCAGGATCGAACATCGTTGTTCCTCGCGGTTCGTGGGACGAGTGCCGGATTCGTAGGAACGGGATGGCGTGCTCGCTTGGGGCCGGAGGAGGACTCTCGGGATCGAAGGTGTGCCGAGCCATTCGCGCACCAGCCGACGGGGCCAGCCGGAGGCCGATCCACGCGCCTGCACCCAGAGTTAGGATCTGGGCGTCGCTGGACAGCACCAGGCGCTCCACCGGAGAAAGCTAGTCATTGGGCCACCGAGGCGCGGATGCCGGGAACCTTGTTTGCCGCTATCGCCATGCCCATTCCCGTGCCGCACACCAGCGCCCGGCTCCGGCCTCACCGGCGGCGACGCTTCAGTGCCGCTTCTACCGCAACGTGCGGGTAGTCGATGTCCTCGCCCGGACGGACGCCCACATCGATGGACCTCCGCCACGCGCGCATCGGCCTCCAAGGTCGGCCTTTCGCAGCCCCTTGTAGTTCACCCTGCGATGTCGGCGCCGACAACTATGGTCAGTCCCATGTCTCTCAACTTCCTTTGTTCCGGGGATGACCTGCAGCAGTAGCACAGCGATGTTGTGAAAACACCATTCAGTTCCTGGTGAGGAAATGACGTACCCGTGCCCAGTCGGCACGGTGTGTCGCGTTGTTGTTAGGAGCGTTTGGGTCACTCGGAGACGATGACCTCGACCCCGCGCCAGCGAGCTCATCGCGGATCTCCCGTGGCGGCGTCCACCGCACGACGGCATCGAAGTCAGTGATCTCGGCGAAGGTGTAGAGCGCTTTGCGCACGGGCTCTGGTGTGGTCCAGCAGCAGGTAATCGATTCGTGGAGGAGGCATGACCGCGGCCTGCTGACCTGGACCGCGTTCTCGTAGGGGTGCTGGCGGCGTTTCCCTACGATCCCGGAGGCCGATGCAGCGCAGTGATCGGCCTGCCAGGCTGCGTAGGTTACAGGCTGGGTCGGGGCCCATCATCGCGCGCGCCCAGGTTCGTTACTCGCCACCCGCCATCAGCAGGCGCACGCCGTCCATCTGCTTTCGCCTCGTTGGCCACCAGCAGGGAGGTGGTGATCACGGTCAGTGGACGTCCTGCAGGGCATGCGCAGCACCCATATGGCGGCAGGTCGAGGTCGTCCAGCATCACGGAGCTTCTCTGGGCGATCCGGGGCCAGCACTGCTCGGCCATGGCCTGTTTGATCCGCAGGCTCTGCCTGGAGGCGGAACTTCGGCGCGGCGCACTCGCCGCAGGCTGGTTGCCTGCCGCACGTACCAGGGCACGGTCGAGGTGGACGATGCCCGCTCGTTCGAGGTTCGCCACGTCCCGGTGAGATGGTCATGGCCGAGACGCCGACGGCCCGCGCCGGTTTCCGACCCGGCGCTGCCGGGCGACGCGGTGCTCGTCGACCTGGCGGCGATCCGTGGGGGCCTGCGGGATGGATGGCCGTCGAGAGCTGGGTGTCGGGCTGGTGCGTCGAGTTCATTTCCGAACCGGGCAGGAATAACCCTCCTGAGGTTTAGAGGCTGCGTCGGCGCGGAGGCCGCCATTGCGGCCGTTCCGGGAAAGAGCTGAACGGTCGGTCGGTCGGTGAGTGACGCGTCGCGAGGCGCGCAAACCGGACGGCGACGAACCACGCCGCGACCACGCAGGCGGCGATGACCACTCGAGATCCCCACGTAGTCCTCGACCACGCTCCAGTTCGCCCCCAGCGCGTATCCGGCGCTCACGGATGGTGTTCGGATCGCGGCTCCGGCCATGGTCAGAAGAGTGAACCGCAGCGGGTTCATGCAGGTCACCCAGCGATGGAAACCAAAGCGACCGGAACACCGGCACCATACGTCCTGTGAAGACGGTCCAGCCTCCCCGGCTTGGTGGGTAGAACGCCTCGGTGCGGTCGATGTGAGAGGTCTTGACCAGTGAACCCCGGCCAGGATCCGGCGGGGTTCGGTCCGGTCCGTGCCAGGCGCACCACCCCGCACGCCCATGCACAGCGACGGAACCGAAGGTGCACCTGGGATCAGCTGTGAGAATGGTCATACTCGAGTGCCGCGCCAGCTGAGAAACCGGCCAGGGAAGGGATCACCTCCGGAGGGGCAGGGGAGGAAGGAGGTTCCGCGAGGGCGATCAGGAAATGCGGCACCCGCCGCCCAGGGTGGTCCACGATCCCACGGGCCCAGGCCGCGATTCCTGTGAGCGATTCCGCTGTGTGGTGGTCTCCAGCAGCACGCTGGCTCCTCTCGTGTGCGGGCTTTGCGCCCGTTCGCGGAGTGAAGTTCTCCGCCGCCGATGCGCGAACCGGATCCGCCTGCAGAAACAGCTGGGGCTGCCTGTGAACACGTGTGCCTCGCCTCGGACGGGGCCGCCCTCGATTACACCACTATCTCTGGAGGGCTTCGTGGTGTGCAGAAACCCTCCATGAGACCAGGTCAGCGACACCCATCACCGTCGAAACAAACCTTCGCTTTCTCATCCAGCCCACCTTTTGCCCGGAGCTGCGACGGCTGGTTGATGCGGTGAGGTAGCGCGACGGATGTGCCGGATGGCGCTGCTGCGATGCAGTAGAGTCGGTAACTGATGCGGTGTCACGGGACCGTAGCAACAGTGTTTGCCAGGGAGGGATGTTGGTGGCTGGCGCTGTTGCACGCTCACGGGTTCTAAAGGTGGCAGTACTCGCGAGGGGACTGATGGAGGGATGCTCGGCTGCGGCGGATCCTGGAGAGCGAGCCAGTCACGACTCCTTGACGATCCCCGCTCCACAAGCTGGGGAGGAACACCCAGGGTCTCTGTGATGTGTTGATCGATGTTTGACCAGTTGTCGGGATGCCGACAGGCTTGGCGGGCTTCGCATCCGTGAGTCCTGCTGAAGTCCATGCTGCGAAGACCTTGATGCTACCGAAAGTTAGCAGTATAGGTACGGAATCGCTGGAAGGTTGCCGATGGTTGCGTTAACTAACGACTAGGTTCCTCAGGCTTTCAGGAGATCCCTTTGACTTCGGGCTGTATGGGACGTAGCTTTTCGTGAAAGCGCAGCGGCGTGCTCAGGTCGCATCGTTGCAGTCCGGATCCTAGGGAAGGAGAAGATCATGAAGATCCGGCGACTCGTAAACTATCTCGCTGCGCTAGCAACGGTGACCTTCGCTGGGGCCAGCTGCCTCGGCTGAGAACGACTTCTCAAGCCAGCCAAACCCTCAGGAAACCAATGCCGCCGCCTCTCCTGGCGAGAGGTAGCATCATCGCCAATGCTACAGCCAACGATTATGCGCTTCTCGGCTCGTCGCGACCCGACTCGCCACCAGCGCCGCGTTCGTTCGCGTCTCAGAGGACAACTGGCGACTACCAGAGAAGTCCTGGATCGATTTCACGGCCATATCGACCGACCAGCAGGCTGCCGATCCGGTAACAAACACTGCTGGCAAGTCACTACGTGATCTCGGGAAACCACGGTAACTGAGTCGTCAAACTGCTTGATGGAGAGGTTTCTGAAACTTCACTCCGGTAGCACGACGTTCATGCCGCAAGAGATGTCGCGATGCGGCAAGGCTTTGGGCTGCTTTCTATGCAATGGCTGGCTGGAACCACAATGCTCTGCTGCGCCATCTTCTCTGGCCCGGCACCTGGGGATGCGCAGTCTATCGGGACTCTCGGTCTGAGTGCCGTTCACCGTGCAGCTTGCGATTCAGGAGGCGAAGATGAACAGCATCAAGAACTTCAAAAATCCTGACACCTTTTTCGGACGATTCCTGTGTCACTTTGCACTGGCTTTCTCGGCCTGCCTGGTCGTCCAGCTGATGCTGCTGGTCATGGACGTTTTGACGTGTTCATGGGCGCCATTCGTCTTTTCGATTCAGTGTCCTCTTCGGGCTGATCCGAGCTCAGATCGCTCACTTGGTACCCCTGTTCTGGGGTTCTCCCTTCGCGCGAAACGAAGAGACCTGAGTCAAAACTAGAATAGCCCGGGCCTTCCAGTCATCATCAAGACGGAAGACCCGGCCAGTGGTATTTCATTATCCTGCGATCCGATGTTCAGTGACCCCTCGATCGCTCCTCACGCCCCCCTTCGCCGCCATCTCCACGACCCCAGCCAGCCGTCGTGCGCTTTCTGTGCTCAGGTCCAGGTCGTGATGCCGTCGCCGATGTGGATCCATTCGTCAGGTCGTACTAATCCTGTCATGGCGCCGTCCAGGCGACATCGCCGAACTTTCTCTATCGACTTTTGACCAACTTTCTGCTGACGGTGTCTTCCCTGAGCAGTGGCGACATTCCTGAGAGTTGGAGGCAGTGCTGTGTCTGTGGGTGTCAACGGCCCGGCAGATGAACACTGCCATCGGCATGTCCTGCAGAGAATTCCAGTGCTGCGCAGCGCGAGGGTTGCCGCACTGCGTATCCCCGTCGAGGAGGTTGCAGCGCTGCGGCAGCAGTGGCAGATAGCTTGGAGCATCAGCGGGCGGCGTGAACGGGAGACCAGGCGGCGGTTGAAGAAGGAACTGGCGGTCTGGACGTCTGGGAGGAACGTTTGTGTGACCTGGCTTACCGACGGGTGGGTTGGTTGGCAAGAAGCTACGTAAAAGGCTTCGTGATCTTCAGACGCGTCGAGCCACGTGCTTCGGCAGCGGTTGGGTGCACCGATGAGCAGTTGCGTCGTGAAAGCCGATACCGTGCTGGCCTACCTCGATCTTCTGGCTGACCCCTGTAGGTTCTATGAGCTGGCCAGTCCGGTGGTGAAACGTAAAGCTTCTGACTGCTTTCTATGCCCAGATCTGGCTTGATGATGACCAGCGCACCTTCGGCCCGTTGCTGAGTCGCGGGAGATCGTGACTCGATCTCCGCAGACGGCCCACTGTGCCAAGTTGGAATCCAGAGCTCGGTTTGCACGGCTTCGGACGGTGTCCCACCACGTCGAGGGTGGGTCACTGAGGTCACGTAGCGACGCGGGATCGGGCCGAAGAGGCCGAAATGATGGTTTGACAGGGCCAGTCCGTCGAGGTGGCTGTTGCTCGGGTGACGTGTCTCCTCACCCCTCAAGTTGCATCGGCGAAAAACGCCCCCGGGAGTGAACTCCGAGGGCGCGTAAGTTCGGAACAAGATGAGTGTGGTCGGGACGACAGGACTCGAACCCGCGATCTCCTGCTCCCAAAGCAGGCGCGCTGGAAATACCACGCCACGTCCCGGTGTCCCGCAGAGGGGACCCGCGCAGTTCATCGCTAGCCCGACAGCTCGCAGGTGCTCCAACCCTCAGGTCTCGGTTCCGCAGCGCCACCCAGCTAGGGAGCTGGACGACGCTGCGACGATGCTTCCCTCACAGTGCCGGGCCAGAACCCGTCGATGAAGAAACCGATGCTGAAACTTCTGCGCCACCCAAGCGGTCAGCAGCAGGCATGGCGGCGCTGATCACCAGCAGGCAACAGACCGACAGGTGAGCAGCACGAGACAGAAGGACAGCACCTGCGAAATCGCTGACGACGGCGTTCACCACCCCATGATGGCCGCCACCCCGAGCAGGAATCAGGACACCGTTGATCGACTGGCAACCACCCGGATACCGGGATTGCCAGACGGCGGCTGCAGTGGCGATCGCTCCCACCAGCGAGTCTCTCAGAAGGGTTCTACCCACGGTACCCGTAAGATCCGTGATGACCGGCGGATGCGCGAGAGGACAGCTACGGCGTCTCCTGACAGGGACAGGCAATCGGCGGTCGTTGAAGGAAGGAACTCGGTGATCGAGTACTTAGCGGCATCGTTGATGGTGAACGGGTCTGTTCTGATGATCTCTTCCATTTTCGCGCCTGTTGCAAAGGATGATGCCGTTCCCGGGGGTTCCTGCGCCCGCTTTGCTAGAAAACTGACCAGCGGAGTAGTTCTGGCGAGATACTCCTTGTGTGCCTGAAGGGTTGGCCTCGACGGGGAGCAGAGTCCCGGGCGATGGTAGGTCAGTTCCCAGACGAAAAGACTGCCATGGAGTCGGATGGCGCACTGAACTGTTCGGCTCGGTGAGGTGGAGAACCCGCAGGGGCCTTGGAGGATGACGGGAATCGAACCCGCGTAGCCAGTTTGGAAGTGGGATCAGCTCCTTGGGCCCATTGAGCCACATCCGCGAAGCGTCGGAGAGTCTCAGCAGCTTCCTCAGCGAATCCCCAGCTCCGGAGGTGTGAGGAGCCGGGGATCAAGCGTCGTTCAGTGTACCTCGTTGAGCCGGCGCGCGTGTGCTTCCACACTGACGCGAGCACCGCTGCGACCATGGGCGGCGCGAGCGTAGGCGAACAACTGCGCTGCTTCCGGGAAATACCAGTGCCGAGTCAGGAAGCTGCCGAACTGGACGAGCCAGGCGAGCACGGTGAGACGAGGCGAGGCCGATCACCACTGTTCTTGCCTCGAAGAAGTTCCGCAGGAACCGGTCTCGCACTGTGGACGATCTCCTGAGGCGCGGATAGGTCTTGAACGTGATGAACACCAGCAGCAGAAGGGATAGATGAACCGGGAATCGGGCTCCTGCGCTGAGCAGAGCAGCCAGGAAGCCACCCACGAACAGCGTCCACGTCGCCGTCCATATGATCTGCAACATCAAGCCGTGCAAAACGCCATGATCGAACTCTTGTTGCTCGGCGCCTCGGCGAGCACCTGCACCAGTCCGGAGCTTCCCTCTCAAAGTTTCCCTGATTCTGGGCCAGAATCGCGAGGTTGTGTTTGGCGTCCACGTGGCTGGGTTCCAGCTCCAGCACTTTTCGGTAGGCCCGTTCCGCTTCCTCCGGGTTCGTCTCGAACAGTGCGAAGCCGAGGGCCATGTAGCCCGCTCGTATCATCGGTCCCAGCTCACGGCCTTTTTCCGCCTCGTAGCGGGCCATGGGGAACCACATCAGCTCTGAGTAGGTGTAGGAGAGCCGCGCGCGGCTGTACGGATCCTGTGGGTCCAGGCGGATCGCTTCCTGCAGCAGCTTCAAGGCCTCGGGTATTTCTTCTGGCCGTGCAAGGCGATGGCCAGCAGTCTCAGGGAGAAAACGTCCTCCGGTTCAAGGCCAGCGCCGACCGGGCGTGGGATTCAGGCCTGCAGGTCATTTCCCGCGATGTGGGCCTTGGATATGGAAGTGCACCAGCGCCCTGGTCCTCCTCGCCCTCACGCAGCATGGGGTACAGCAGTGCCAGTGCCTGTTCGTGACGGCCCAGGGTGATCAGCTCATCGGCGCGCCTCAACTGCCGCTGGGGAGTCGGTCACAGCAGGCGCTTCTTCCTCATGTGGCGGTGGAGGTCGGCGTATCACCGTTCGGATCGGCGAGGTGACGACATTGCGGGCTGCGTCTCGAACCAGGCCTTGGCGGAGGGCTGGACCTGTTTGAGGGCCATGGTGAAATCATGCCGATCATGCGCGGCCTGCCGGAACGGACGGAGTCGATCATCGCCAGTTCGGCTGCGCTCTCGCACAGATGGCTCAGGTCGGCTCCCGTGAATCCGTCCGTGTCCCGGGCCAGCTTGGCCGGGTTGATGACCCTCGACGGGCGGCGAACCAGATCGTGTTTCAGGATGGCCAATCTGGCGGGCTCTGTCGGGCGGCAGCACCAAGACGGTGCGGTCCAGGCGCCCCGGTCTGCGCAGGGCGGAATCCACGTCCCACGGCGCGTTCGTCGCCGCGAGCGTGAACAATCCTCGTTGCTGGTGTTGACACCGTCGAGTTCCTCGCAGAAGCTGGTTGATCACGTTGCGCATGCCGCTGAAGCGTGTGAGCGTGCGTTTTCGCCCCATGGCGTCCAGCTTGTCGAGGAACAGAACCACGGAGCGGCGCGTCTGCCGCCTGGAACAGGTCATGCAGTTTGCCCTCCGACTGTCCCAGGAACATGTCGAGAACGTCCGAGAGAGTCACGTTCATGAATGAGGCCCCATCTCTCCCGGGCTACGGCGCGGGCGATGAAAGGTCTTGCCGCACCCCGCCTGCACAGCAGCAGGCCTCCCCGCAGGCTCTTGCCGAAGAGTTTCCGAGCTCCGGGTTGCGCATGGGCGCCAGGAAGGGAGACCCCAGGCGTTCCTTGACGTGTTCCATGCCGCCGACGTCGGCGAGTGTAAGGGTTGTTCTCTCAACTTCCCAGACGTCCTCGGGGCGCCCCTGTCGTCCTCGTGGACCCGTTCCAGTTCCGGTTCCCCGAGTCGGAATCCGCCACGAAACGCGGCGCCGGGCCGTCTCGAACTGCTGTTCCGCCCGTGACCGGCTGAAAACCCGTCTGTTTTCGGTTCCGCTCCGCTGCCGGTTTCTCCGTCTCCTGGCTCGGTTCCGCGGGATGCCCGTTTCCGTGTCCTGGTCCGGTTCCGCCGGATGGCTCGATCCTCTTGGCCCGTGGGTGTATGGCGTGCGGGGCCGCGGGGGTTTCCTGGGGCGGTCGATCGGCCCCGGGTGCGGATGGCACTCGATGCCACAGGCGCTTCCTGGGTGGGGAGGGTGTCGCAGGGTGGGGAAGGCCTGGCCGAGCAGCGCATGGGCCCTCGCTGATTCGAGGGGTCCTGCTGCAAAACGACGGCGCAGTGCTGGACGGCCTCCGAGCCCCGGCCATCGGCTATGAGAAGCTCTGCCACGTGGAGGCGTAACGGAACGTCATCGGGCCGGTCGGACGGGACCTGCAGCAACGAGTCGATGAGGGGATCTCGGCATGGAGCAATCGTAGAGGCTGGCCCCCGACGAGTCCGGCAGGTGCGCACGTCACGGTTGGTCGGCCCGGGACGCCCTGGTTAAACTTGCGGCGACCATTTCAAGTTCAGGAGTCGTTTCGTGCCCAGCACCGTGAGAAGCTGAGCCCCCGAGGGTCAAGCTAACCGTAGAGATCCCCTTCGCTGATCTCAAGCCCCATCTCGACAAGGCGTACAAGGAGATCGCAGAGCAGGTCAGCATCCCCGGATTCCGCAAAGCAGGGTGCCGCCGTCGTCTACAGACCAGCGTTTCGACGGGAGTGGTCCTCCAGGAGGCCATCAACGAGGCCATCCAGCCCGCGTACGAGGCGGCCATGGTTGAGGCCAAGGCGGTTCCTGCTCGCCCAGCCCGAGATCGAAAATTCACCAACTGGAGGACGGGTGAACCTCGTCGAGTTCACAGCCGAGGTCGACATCCGACCCGAGTTCGACCTTCCAGACTCACCGCAATCGAGACCACGGTCGACGCCCCTGCCGTCGCTCGACGACGAGGTGGAGGAGCGCATCGCGCTGCTCCGCAAGAGGTTCGCCACCACCACGGAACTCGACCGCGAGGCCCAGGAGGGTGACGTCCTCACCGTCGACCTGACCGCTTCCCAGAATGGAGAGGGTTGCCGGAGGCGTCCGCCACCGGCGTCACCCCACCGTCGGCGAGGAAATCCGGGATGCTCGACGGACTCGACGAGGCCGTTCGCGGTCTCAAGGCGGGGGAGTCGAAGACCGCGTCCACCCCTGATCGGTGGTCCTTCCGCAGCCAGGAGGCCGACATCAGATCACCGTCACGCAGGTGGCCGAGGAGGACTGCCCGCGCTGGACGACGAGTTCGCCCAGCTGATCTCTGAGTCTCGACACCGTCGAGGAGATGCGCGAGACCTGTCCAAGGCGGTCCTGGCCCAGGCAAGGCCAGGCAAAACGGTAGCCGAGGCTCGGGACAAGATCCTGGAGGCCGCCCCTGCGCAGGTCGACTCGAGGTGCCAGTTGCGACGTGCTGGCCCGCGAGCCCGAGGCCCGCGGCAACCAGATCTCCGATCAGCTGGCGCGGGCCGGGCTGACCGTCGAAAACCTACCTGGAGCAGGCCGAGGACGAGGACGCGGAGGACGCCGACGCGTTCTGGGCACAGGTGGACGAGCGTTCCCACCTAGGCGCTGCGCGCTCAGCCGCTCGACAAGTACGTACGACAACGAGGTTCCCGTCTCCTCAGCAGGAGTTCACTGAGCTGATCCTCCGCAGGGCCACCGAGCAGCGCACCACGCCGCAGGAAGTGGTCAACCACATGATGGAACAACCATACGTTCGAGTGGCAGCAGGAGATCCGTCGCGGCAAGGCGCTCGCCGCCATCTGTGAGGCCGCGGGGTGACCGACTCTGAGAGAGAACCGTCGAGATGACCCTGCAGGCCCCCGGAAGCCGACGAGGAAACCGAGAACCCCTGAAACCGAGGAAGCTGAAGCCCAGGAGGCCTCCGGAACCGAGGAAACCGGTCTGAGGGAGACCCCCGAGTGCCGAGAAGTCGGAGTGATTTGGTGGGGCCACCGAGAAGCCCGGAACGGGCAGGTTTCCTGTTCGTGATGGCCGTTGGGGTCTCGGAGTGCCATCGCACTCACCCTCGGCCTGTTCAGGAGTTCAGTTCGGTGCTCGGCCCCACTTTCCTCGCCATCAACCTGGTGATCACCGCCTACCCGGTGGCTACCGGTGGCTCGAGAAACCTGCTGCCCTGCGTTGGCGGCCCTGATCACCGGTGTGATGCTGCTGCTGGTACTGGTGCTCGCCACCGGGAGCATCGTGTGGGCGGGCACCTCCATGGTGGCCTCGCTCACCTCCTACGGAACTCAGTTCACTCAGCTCTGCTAAAGCAGCTGATCGCGGCTAGGGCACGCTGGGTTTTCGACGAGGCAGCGCTGCTGGAGCAACTCAAATCGGTGTCGCCGTCCAATGTGCTCGATCTCGTGGGCAACGTCGTCAGCCAGGCGTCGAGCGCAACGGGCACTATGACCGCGATACTGATCTGCCTGGCCTTCCTGGTGGCCGATCTCACCCTCGATGGCCAAACGACTGGCCATCACCGAAAAGCTGCATCCCAGTTTCACGAGCCCCCGAGGGTTCGCCCGCATCCGCCGGTACTGGCTGGTTACCAGCCTTTTCGGTCTCATAGTCGCAGTCCTGGACGGCATCGTCCTCGTGATCGTGGGGGTGTCGCTCTCACTGGTGTGGGTGGTGCTGAGTTTCATCACCAACTACATTCCCAACGTCGGTTTCTTCATCGGGCTGATCCCGCCCATGCTCGCTGGCTCTCCTCGGAGAAGGGCCCCCACCGAGGCGTTGATCGTGGTCATCGCCTACCGCGTCCTGAACTTCGTGATCCAGTCGGTGATCCAGCCGAAGTTCACCGGCGACGCCGTGGGCATCACCCGCGGTGGTCTCCTCGTGTCGCTGCTGCTGTGGACCGCGGTCTTCGGTGCCCCTCGGCGCCCCTCTGGCCCCTGCCGTTGACGCTCGCGGTGAAATCCTGCATGCTCGACAACGACCCGAGAGCCCGTTGGGTTGCGCCCTGATCTCCTCGAGCCCCGATTCCGTGGACACCAGCGATTGCGAGGAATCCGTGACGGACGGCGATCCCGAGAAGACCGACGATTCCGGAGAGACCGATGATCGCGACGATTCCGGGGCGGACGTCGCTACTGAGTGATACGGGCGGGCCGTCCTCTGGAAAATCGCCCGGAGTCGGTATCGTTGTGGCGTGACCGACAAGCGAAACGATCATCTCAATGGCGGCGCAGGCTCCGGGTCTGGAATGCCGGACAACGTCTACTCCTCCCTGCTGGCCAACCGCATCATCTTTCTGGGATCCGAGGTGCGTGACGAGAACGCGAACGCAATCTGCGCCCAGATGCTGCTGTTGAACGCCGAGGACCCGAACCCGACATCTACCTCTATCATCAAACAGCCCCGGCGGGTCCGTCGACCCGGCATGGCCATCTTCGACACCATGCGGTGGATCGGCAACGACGTCGCCACGGTGGCGATGGGGCTCGCAGGCCTCCCATGGGACAGTTCCTGCTGTCAGCAGGCACCGGCAAGCGCACGCCCCTGCCGCACAGCCGCATGCATGATGCACCAGCCCTCCGGTGGGTTGGTGGCACCGCCTAAAACATCCGGATCCAGGCGGAACAGTCGCTGCATCAAGAAGACCATGGCCCAGCTCATCGCGCAGCACACCGGCCAGAGCGTGGAGCAGATCGGAGGCCGACTCGGATCGGGATCGCTGGTTACGGCTGAGCAGGCTCTCGAATACGGCTTCATCGACCACGTCTACGAGCGTGCGTCCCAGATCAACTCGGAGGCTCCCACAAGTGACCAGCAACTACTACATTCCCCAGTGGGAGGAACGCACCAGCTACGGCATGCGTCGCGTCGATCCTACACGAAGCTGTTCCGAGGACCGGATCATCTTCCTCGGCACCCCGATCAGCGACGACATCGCCAACGCGGTGATGGCCCAGCTGCTGTGCTCCAGTCGATGGACGCGGAACGGTGATCTCCATCTACATCAACTCCTCCCGGTGGCTCGTTCACGGCCCTCACCGCCATCTACGACACCATGCACGCTACACATAGCCGGACATCCAGACCGTCTGCCTCCGGGCAGGCTGCCCCCGCCGCCGCGCTGCTGCTCGCTGCGGGCACCAGCGGCAAGCGTCTGGCGCTCCCCACAGCCGCATCCTCATCCACCAGCCCGCCACGGAGGGCGGCTACGGGCAGAGTTCCGACCTGGAGATCCAGGCCAAGGAGATCATGCGCATCCGTGAGCTGATGGAGAACATGCTCGCTGCCGACACCGGGCAGGCGGTCGCGAAGGTCAGCGCGACATCGAGCGCGACAAGTACCTGACCGCCCAAGAAGCCGTTGAATATGGAATCGTCGACGACATCCTGACCTCCCTCAAGGACGTCGGGGCCTGAATCTTGGGACTCTGTCAGGGTGTTGCGTCACGGAATGACACCCTGACGAGTAAGGTTGTGGCCAGTCGTTAATTGACGGACAGAGTGGAGTTGTCGGTGCCACGGATCGGTGAGACCAGCGAGGTCTTCGGCGCAACTTCTGCGCAAGTCGCAGAAACAGGGTCAAGCGCCTCATCGCGGGTGACGGTGTCTCACATCTGCGATGAGTGCATCGGACTGTCAGTAACGAAATCATCTGAGGAGGGATTTTCCCAGGGTCGAAACCTTCCGGGCTGCAGGAAGAACTCCCAAAGCCCAAGGAGATCCGCGTTTCCTCGACCAGTACGTGATCGGACAGGACGCGGCCAAGAAGGCGCTCGCAGTCGCCGCTCCACAACCACTGCAGCGCATCACGTCCGAGCAGACCCGCACTGGTCGTTCGCGTCAGGGTGAAAAAGAACCCGTCGAGGTGGGAAGAGTCGAACATCCTGCTGATCGGGCCGCACCGGCTGCGGAAGACCTATCTCGCCCAGACCTTGGCGAAGATGCTCGACATGCCTTCGCAATGGCCGATGCGACGGCCCTCACCGAGGCCGGGTACGTGGGGTGAGGATGTCGAAAAACATCCTCCTGAAGCTCATCCAGGCGGCCGACTTCGACATCAAGAAGGCCGGAGACCGGGATCATCTATAGATGAAATCGACAAGGTCGCGCGCAAATCCGAGAATCCATCGATAACCCGCGATGTTTCCGGTGAGGGAGTGCAACAGGCGCCGCTTAAAATCCTCGAGGGAACCGTCGCCTCGGTTCCCGACCTCAGGGCGGGCGCAAGCATCCGCACCAGGATTTCCTCCAGATCGACACCACCAAGGTGTTGTTCATCGTCGGCGGGGCCTTCGCTGGTCTCGATGAAATCATCAATTCCTCGTATCGGAAGCGGCCTCTGGATTCAGCGTCGACACCTCGGCCCGGAAGGAAGTGACCGATCCGTTCTCGAGGTCCTCGAGGACCTGCACAAGTTTGGTCTGATCCCGGAGTTCATCCGGGCGTCTCCCCATGATCTCGACGGTATCGCTGCTGGACCGTGAGGCCCTGAACCGGATCCTCGTCGAGCCCCGCAACGCTCTGACCAAGCAGTTCGCCCGCCTCTTCGAACTCGACGGGGTGCAGCTGGACTTCACCGACGAAGCCATCGACGCCATCGCGGAACTCGCCCTGGAACGTGGCACCGGGGCCCGTGGCCTGCGGGCGATCCTCGAGGAGCTGCTGCTCGACGATGTTCGAGGTGCCCTCCGCGGAGGACGTCGCACAGGGTCGTCGTGACCCGCGAGGCCGTTCTCGGAAAAAGCGCAACCTGAGTTGGTGGCCTCCTCCCGTGGCTAGGCGCCGGGACTTGTCGGCCTGACATCTCCCGGCGCTTCTTCAGGTGGCGTTGACGGTTTCTGGCCATCTGCGCTACCCACACGTCAATGAGGACCAGGTGGTCTTTGTCGCCGACGACGATCTGTGGTTGACGACTATTTCGGGAGGTCGGGCACTCGCCTGATCTCCGAACACGTTCCCGGTGCGCAGCCCCGGTTTTCACCCCCGGGCAGACGGGTGGGGTTCGTGGTACCCGCCCGGGCAACCAGGATCTTCACGTTCTCGACCTGGATGGCGGCAGGAGCCGCCTCACATGGTTGAGCGCTTTCCGCATGCGGGTGTGCGGCTGGTTGGACGAGGACCACGTGCTGAGTGGCCTCCATGCACAACGAGGCCCTGCGGGCGCCTCGCTGGCTGTATTCGGTTTCCTGGACGGTGAACTGGAACGGCTGCCGTGGGGACCCGCCTCGGTCGCGGACCGGAACCCGGAAGGCCGGGTGCTGGCCTCCCCAGATTTCCGCGGCCCGGAACAGTGGGAAGCGTTACCGGGGTGGCATGGTCCAACCGGGTCTGGGTGTCCACCCCTGGCGGAGGTGGACGCGGCTGCTCCCCGGGAGACCGCGAGCCTGGCCGGTCCCTGCTGGGTCGGGGAGCGCATCGTCTTCACCTCAGATCTCGGCGCGCGGCCCCGGAGAGTCCGGGGGAGCAGGCCCAGGTGTGGAGCGTGAAAACCGGACGGCAGTGACCTGCGGGCCCACACCGCGCACACGTTCACCGATGGGTATTGCCGGGATGCCACCACGGACGGCAGGCAGGGTGGTCTTCCATGCCCGCGGGAAACTTCACGTCCTCGACTCCCTGGACGCTGAACCGCGGGAGATCCCGGTCGACCCGCGCTGGGCGAACCGCTTCCCATCACCGTTGAGGCGCTGGATAGGTTGGACTCCGTGACACCGGATCACGGCGGTGACGGTTCCCTCGTGGAGTGGAGAGGACAGGCGTGGTTTCGACCCACCGCTCCGGTCCGGCCCGTGCCCTGAGTGCCCTGCCCGGTGCGGATCCGGGAGGCCATTCCGCTCGGGAACACAGGGAAGGGTGTCTGGGCCACTGACGCGGAGGGCGAGGACTGCCTGGAGATCGCGTCCTCGATGGTCAGGACGATCCCTCCGGATCGGACACGGCCAGTTGGGTCGGTGCTCGCTTTGACGGCGAACCCGGAGGGTCTCGAGGTGGCCCGTGGCTCTACGGCGACGCGGTGCTCGTGGCGAACGTCGCCGGGAACACGGTCAGGAAGGTGGGTAGTTCGCGGCAGGGGAGGCGACGGGCCTGGTCTTCAGCCCCAGCGGGCGTTACCTGGTGTGGCGGGAGGCGCTCGGGGAACGAGGGCGCGCGTGGGACGGCTGGTCGGCCACTAGATCTCGCAGAGAACCGGCCCTTCGAACTGACCCGCGGACAGTTCAACGACTTCTCTCCCACGTTCAGCCTCGACGGGCCGTTACCTGTACTTTCCTGTCGAGCGGGACCATCGATCCCGCCTACGACGAGATCAATTTCGATCTCGGTTTCACCAATACCGTGCGGCCCTACGTGATTCCCCTGAGCGCGGAGGATCCCGTCCCTGTTCGGGCCCTCAGCCGACGGCTGGGCCATCAGCGAGACCAGAAAACCAGAGGACGAGAAACCGGACAAGGACGCGCGCGAACCGGAAGCGGACGTCGTCCTGGACATCGATGGCACAGAGGACCGATGGTTCCGCTGCCCGTGCGGCAGGCCGCTACGTACGGGCTCTGTGCCACCGCCGAGGGGGTTCTGTGGCGACGCCTCGCTTCGTACACCGGTGCTGGCTCCGGGCAACTGCGGGCCAGAGACGAAGGACAGCATCGAGGCCTCGACGTCACCAAACGCAAACTGACCGTGGTGGTCGACGCCTGCGACGACGCCGCGGTCAGCGAGGACGCAGGCAACTGGTGGTCCGCAACGGCGACGACCTGTGGGTGCAACCGGCCGATGCGCGGGCCGAGGACGAGGACCGCATCGCAGTGAACCTGAACCGGCTGCGTCGGCAGCTGTTGCTGCGCGACGAGTGGCGGCAGATGTTCGACGAGAACGCCCGGCTGATGCGCGACCACTACTGGCGGAGGACATGAACGGAATCGACTGGGATGCGGTGTGCGCGGGCTACCGGCCGCTGCTGGAACGGATCACTACCCATGACGACCTGGTCGACGTGCTCGCGGAGACGAATGCGGAACTCAACACCTCTCACACCTCACGTCACGCCCACCGGCGGGCACGGGGATGCGAAGGTGGCTGCTGGGCGCGGATCTGGGCCGCAACGAGAAGGGGTGAGGTCGTAATCAACCGCATCCTCGACGGCGAATCCTCCGACCCCAAGGGCGCCGTTCCGCGCTGCGCGCGGCGGGTGGCCGCCCGGGCGGGGACGTGATCGTGGCCGTCGACGGAAAACCCACCGCAGGAGTTCCCGACATCAATGCGCTGCTGTTGGGAGCGGCGGGTGGCACCGTCGAACTGACCCTGGCCTGGGAGATTCGAAACGAAGAGTGGCGGTGGTGCCCGTGGCCAACGAGGCCGGGTTGCGCTACCACGAATGGGTGGCCTCCGGGTGGAGCGGGTCAGGGAACGCTCACGGGGACGGCCGGCACGTCCCAGAACATGATGGCCGAGGGCTGGGCCGAGTTCCACCGGCTCATTGAGCAGGCCCGCTGCGAGGCGGTGGTGGTGGACGTGCGATACAACGGTGGCGGACACACATCGTCGCTGGTGCTGGAACGGTTGACGCGGACCGTCGTCGGCTGGGGCTACGCCGGCACATGGATTTCCGGAACCGTATCCGGGACAGGGCATGCGCGCCCGGTGGTGTTCATCACAACCCTACGCGGGATCCGACGGCGACATCATCACCGCCGCCGCCCAGAACTGGGCTCGGTCCCGTGGTGGGGGAGCGCAGCTGGGGCGGTGGATCGGGACCGACGGGCGATTCGAACTGGTCGACGGCACCGGCGTGACCCAGCCCGCTACGCCTTCGCTTTCCACCGGCACGGTTTTGGGGTGGAGAACCATGGAACCGACCCCGACATCGAGAGTTCCCCTGGGCGTCCGACTGGGAGAACGGCGAGGACCTCGCAACTCGACGTCGCGGTCGACGAGGCTCTGGCTCGCCTGGAGGAGGAAACCCGCGATGGCGCCTCCGGAGCACGCCGTGACGGCCTTCACCGGTTGAATCGGCGAAGCGTCATCACCGGTGAAGCAGCGATGACCCCTTCCGGGTTGATTTCAGGCGGCGGGGGTTCCTCCAGTTCCGCCTCGACGGTCAGCCCCTCGGCGATCTTCCACACCACCCTCGCCCGTGATGCGACTCGACGGCACGAAGATCCGCCTCGATGGCCTTCAGGCGTTCCAGGGCGGCGTGATCACGCAGGAAGACGGCGCTTCGGACCGGGGTTTTCATGGACACCTTTCGCGTTCGACTTGGCGCCGCGGATCATGATCAGCACCGATGCGACGTTGGCCCAGCAGCTGCCGGTCGCCGTCGATCGCCAGTTCCCCCGGCGGTGGGCCAGGGGAGCGGTGGATGGAGGAACCGTGGGTCCAGGACCAGGTTTCTTCCGTCACGAACGGCAGGAATGGGACGAACAACGCAGCTGCACGTTGAGGGCAATGGCCAGGGCTGACTGCAGAGGCCTGTGCCTCAGACCCTGGGAGACCGTAGGGCGCGTTCCTTGACCAGCTCCAGGTAGTCATCGCAGAAGGACCAGAAGAAAGTTTCCGCGGCCTCGAGGGCCTGGGTGTAGTCGAAGGCGTCGAACACCTCCGTGCAGGCGGTGACAACGTCCGACAGCGACGCCAGCAGCGCCTTGTCGACCGGGTTGGTGACGGCGGCGGGATCCCCGGGTTCGGGGGCCAGGCCGAGAACGAACTTGCCCGCGTTCAGGATCTTCATCACAGTAGGCGCCCCACCTTCATCTGCGACTGGTCGAACGGCGAATCCATGCGGGACGGGCCATGGCGGCGCGCCAGCGGACCGCGTCGGAGCCGAAACGCTCCAGGATGTCGGAGGAACCACCACGTTGCCCTTTGGACTTGGACATCTTCTTGCGGTCCGGGTCGGTGACGAAACCCGAGATGAGTGGTGCGCCACCACGGCAGCGAGTGGTTCTCGAAATTGGCGCGCACGATCCGGGAGAACAACCAGGTGCGGATGATGTCGTGGCCCTGGGGGCGATGTCCATCGGGAAAGTGAGGTTGAACAGTTCCTCGTCACGCTCCCACCCGGAGGCGATCTGCAGGGGTCAGCGAAGAGGTCGCCCAAGTGTCCATCACATCGGGGTCGGCGATGAACCCGCCCGGAATCCGCGCTGTGACTCCTCGTAGCCGGGCGGACACGCGGTGACGGGATCGACGGGCAGGCTGATCTCGTCGGCGACGATCATCTGGTCGTAGAGCGGTTCACCGTCGGCGTCGAGCGGATACCAGACCGCGGCACCCCGAAGAACCGCTGCTGGAGATCAACCAGTCGCCGTTCAGACCACCCACCCAGTTGTCGTAGCGGTGGCGCATGTGCTCGGGTCCAGGCCAGCCTCGAGCCGCGCTTCAACAGATCGGCCTTCAACTGTTCATCGCGACCACCGTTGGACAGGGTACCACTGGCGATGGCGACGATCTCCAGCGGCTTGTCACCCTTCTCCGTGAAGTTCACGGGCCGGGAGATGGGTTTCGGCCCCGTCGATCCCCGGAGGTGCGCAGCAACTCCACGACGGCGCCCGGGCAGAAGACCGTTTTGCCGGCCAAGTCGGCCCAGGGCTCGGCGTTGGTGAGCCATTCAGATCTCCGCTGGAGGCGGCCGTCGCGGCCGATGATGGTGCGGGTCGGCAGATCGAGTTCCGCCACCACTGCACGTCGGTGAGGTCACCGAAGGTACAGCACATCGCGATGCCAGGCGCCCTTGTCGGGTTCGGCGGCGGTGCGCCAGGACCGGGACCTCACCCCGAAGACCGGGGACGTGACGGTGGTCCCGAACAGATGCTGGTAGCGCTCGTCATTGGGATGGGCGATCAGGGCGCAGACGCTGAGCAGCAGCTCGGGGCGCGTGGTCTCGATGAACACCGGCCCGTCGGCGCCGTGGAAGGCGACGCGGTGATAGGCGCCCGGTGCTCCCGGGACTCAGTTCCGCCTGCGCCACCGCCGTCTGGAACGTGACGTCCCACATGGTGGGGCGAAACTCAGGTAGGCCTCGCCGCGGGCGAGATTGCGCACGAGGCCCGCTGGGCCACGGCCTGCGTGGCCGGGAGATCGTGGTGTAGAGGGTGTCCCAGTCGATGGACAATCCGAGATACCGCCACAGATCCTCGAAGACCTCTCGTCGATGGCGGTCGTTTCTCGCACAGCTCGATGAAGTTGCGGCGCGAGATGGGCATCTGGCGTTTCGGATCCGGCTTGGCCGGGGAGTGAAATCCTCGTCGTAGGGAAGCGACGGGTCGCAGCGCACACCGTAGTAGTAGCTGGACGCGACGTTCGGTGGGCAGACCATTGTCGTCCCAGCCCATCGGGTAGAACACCTCCTGCCGCGCATCCGCTGGTAGCGGGCGATGGTGTCGCGTGGGTGTAGCTGAAGACGTGGCCCACGTGCAGCGATCCGGAGACCGTCGGCGGTGGGGTGTCGATGGAGAACACCTGCTCACGGGATGCCGGGCGCCGGAACGCGTAGGTGCCGTCCTCACGCCATACCTGTCCCCATTTGCCTCGAGACCCTCGAGGCGGGTTTGCTGGCAGTCCGGCTGTAGGCAGGGTTAGCCGCGGTAGGGAATCGTAGTTGTGCGCGGCGGATGAGGTAAAAAGTCACACCCCGTGACGTGTCCGGGATACCGGGATACCTCGGCGGCCCGGACACATCAGGTCGCTGATCGGTTGGAACCCGAAGCGGCGGACTGGATGGCGGTCAGCACAGTTTGCGGATCGTTTGAGGGGAGGTTCCCGAGATTGATCTTCTTGCCATTGACGACGTACGTGGGCGTGCCGCCGATCCCGGCCTTGCCCATGGCTTCGTGGGAATTCTTCGCGAAGTCGGCATAGGCCTTGGTGTCATAGAGTTTCTGGAAGGTTGCCAAGTCGTCTCCGCGATCCCCTGCCTTGGCCGCGAAATCGACCCGGAGCTGCTGGTCGGTGTAACCGACACCTCGCGGGGCTGGTTCTCGTAGACCACCTTGTGGTATTCGCGGTATTTGCCGACCGCGTCGGCGGCTGCCGCCGCCATGGCAGCACGTTGGGACGACTTCTTGTTCGGAGTTTGCTCGATCTGGTCATCAAGGAAGCACGCGGTGCGGACCTCGAGGGTGATCTTTCCTCATCGATGAGCTGAAGCATGGCGTTGCCATACTGGTTTCGTAGTCCTTGCAGATGGGGCATTGGCGTCCCTCGTGACACCACCACGTTCGGTACGTCGCCCGCGAGGCTGGTGTTCTTGCTCTTGATGGCGATGCCGTGTCCCTCGGTGGCGTTCGGAGGGGTGAGCTGTTCGGCAGCAGGGGTCTCGCTGCCAATTGCTGGCGATGACGACGGCAATGATGACCACCACCACGAGGGCCAACACGCCCAGACCGACCCCCAGCATTCGGGCGTTGCGTTTGCGGCGTGCTTCCAGTTCCTGCTGCTGCCTGAGCGCGACGCGTTTGCTCAGATTCGAATTGTTGGCCATGAGGTAGAAAATTCACTCCTCGGTTTCCGTCGTTTCGGCTATGTCGTCGTGGCTCCTCGCTGAAACGAATGGGTAGAGCCGAAAAGTGCCTGATCCAGGCTGAAAAGGGAACGTGGCCGTACGACCAGCCAGCCGCACAGCGCGGTCATCGCCAGACTTTTCGCCAGTTTCTGAGGATACTTGGTGCTCTCGGGGTCACCTCGCCACCATGCCCGAAGCAGCCGCAGTCGATGCTGATCCGGGTCCAGACCCGACGATGCCGCCCATGAAGGCGATCAGCAGCAACGCCGTGACCAGTGCCGCCCAGCGGGTGAGCAGCCCCACGATGAGCAGGGACCCCGACCGCGATCTCGACCACTGGAAGGACGTACGCCAGCATCCGGGACAGATCCCAGCTGACCAGCTGATGAGGCGCGAATATCGAAAGCGAAGCCATCCACATTCCCGATTTTCACGATGCCCGCATAGAGGAAGACGGCACCGGTATCAGACGGGCCACCAATCCCACCCAGTCCGGCCAATGTCGCACGGGAGGGCTCGGGGTATCTGCTCATCACGCAGAACATAGTAGCCGCGTCACTAGGATGTCCCTCATCATGGAACACGCTGCCTCGTAGCCGAACTCACATCCCGCTGGCCCGAACACCGCGTCGGCCCGGCCTTGAGCCGCATCTCCGCCCTGATGGATCTGCTGGGAATCCCTGAACGGGCCACCCCGTGATCCAGGTGGCGGGAACCAACGGCAAGGGCTCGACCTGCATCAGGATCGACGCGTTGCTGAGCGCCGCGGGGTTGCGCACGGGAAGGTTTTCCAGCCCTCATCTCAGTGGACGCCCAGAGGATCTCCATTGACGGGGAACCGATCTCCGAGGAGAGGTTCGCCGAGGTCTGGGGCGAGATCGAACCTTTGTCCGAATGGTGGACGAACGGAAACTGGATGGGATCGACATGACCTTCTTCGAGGTCATCACCGGCATGGCTCTACGCTGCCTCGCCGACGCCTCCCCGTGGATGTCGCCGTGTCGAGGTTGGGCTCGGCGGCAGCTGGGACGCCACGTCCGTCGCCACCCCGCAGGTTTCCGGTCAGTCCCCCATCGGCCTCGACCACACCCACATCCTCGGGACCTGCTGGAAAAGGTGACATCCGAGAAGGCAGGCATCATCAAAGCCAGGCGCGACGGCGGTGCTGGCCGGGCAGGAACCTGCGGGGCCCGGGTGCTGCTGGCCCGTGCAGTCGAGGTCGGTGCCGTGGGTCAAGGCGAGGCCCGGACTTCGCTGCTGAACGCCGTCCCGCGGTGGGCGGGCAGGTGATCCGATCCAGTCCGAGGGCGGCCGGTGGGGGACCCTTCCTCCCCGCACGGAGCCCACATGGCCTGTAACGCCGCGCTCGCCGTGGCCGTCGAGGCCTTCCCTGGGCGGGCAGCCCCTCGAACCCGGGATCATCGAGGAGGCTCGGCCCGGTGGTGGCCCGGCCAGACTCGAACTGGTGCACCTCACCGGCGATCGTCGTCGATACCGCCCACAACCCGCAGGCCGCTGCGGGTCACCATCGAGAGCAGTGCCGGGAGGCGTTCGCCTTCCAGCCGCTGATCGGGTGGTCGGAATGATGGCCGACAAGGACACCGCGGGTGCTGAGATCTCGCCTCCGCGCGCGGACCAGGTGGTGGTGACCGCGCCTGGGGCACTCACGTTCCCTGCCCGTCGACGAGCTGGCACGCACGGCGGAAGAGATCTGGCCCGCCGGAAGGCAGAAAGCGCGTGGCGGACGCGCTGAACTGGCGACGCGCTGGCCGATGCCGCAGGGCCGGCCGCCGGGTGCTGGTGCGGGATCACTGATCGTCGCGGCGAGGGCCCGGGACCCGCTCGCCCGAGCAGGAAAACCACCGTGACCTGCGCGGCGACCCGGGGAAGGGGTTCCGCCGCTACTCGGGCGCAGCGCCTCGAAACGGGTACATGGGCCTCGCGTTCCAGGCCTCGGCGATCAGCCAGCCCCAGATCGGTGGGTGGACGCCGTCCCTCGGCCATTTCCTCGTTCTCGCACTCGACGAGTACTGCGGATCATCAAACCCAGATCGACGACGGCGCAGCCGTACTGCCAGGCTGGCACCAGGTCCCGCCGCGGCCGCAGGTCCGAGAACCAACCCTCCGGTCAGTGACGGGAGCCACGAACGGCACCATCAGCACGTGGAGGGTGTCTGTCGAGGCTGATCAGCGCCGGAGGCGGCCTCGAAATCCCTGAGGGCGAGGCCGCCTCCCCGGTGACCGCCTGGGTGTCGTTGATGCCGATGAAAATGCTCACCAGGTCAGGCTCCGGCCAGCACGTCGCCCCGAAGCGCGCCTCCAGGTCCGCCGTCGCGGTCGCCGCTGACACCCGCATTGACCACCCGCGCGAAGGTGAGGGGTCCTCCGCCAGCTTCTGCACACGCAACTAGTGCCCAGGAGCCGCTCGCCTGATCCTTCCCTGTGTCCGTGATGGAGTCTCCGAGAACACGACGGTGTTCGCGTTCATTTCAGCTCCTTTCCGGAAACGGTGATGCGACAGGATTCCACTATGCCATCGTGACCCCGGAACCACCACAAAAGTCCCGCGGACAGGCCGTACATGTCTCCTCGCGGCGGTCCGGAGGGGGTCGCGCTTCCACCTCAAGGAAGACGGTGAGGGGTCGCCGGAAAACCCGGAAATCTCAGCAGCGGATCGCCCGGGTACGCCGCGCTGGTAGGAACGGCGTGTCGCGGTCGCCGCATGCAGTTCGCGCGGTCAGCATCCACGCGACACTGGCGTTCTGGTCAGCCTTCAACGCCCTTCCCAAGACTCGAGGTGAAACCGCAGGATCCGGTCTGGCGCGTTTCGTACGGCCCCTGAACCTGTCCAGCGGGAACCTTACCGTGTGTCAGCCAGTCTGACCACCGTCGCCAGGTCGGCGGTGACGATCTGAGGCCTCACGTACGGTTCCTGTCGTCAGGAATCAAAATTGAGATGTCCACGTAGTCGTCCCCCGGCATCCGTCAGGGTAGGTTCCCGGTCGGCGTTTAGCGGGGAGTTGGGGAGGCTAGAGCAGGCTAGCAGGCCCGCTGCACGTCGCAGATATTCGACGTGAACCGGAACAGTTCACATACTGCTGTTCGTGGCAGTGCTCGCACCCCACCAGAACCAGCCGCCTCTGTTCGTGCCAAGGACGCAGGATCACCGGATCAGGGTGCCGTCCGACGTTTGGCTCCGGAGATGGCGTCGGCAACCCGGTCCAGGCGGGCAGTCAGATCGAATGTCTGGCGCCACCTTGGTAGATCGCGGCGAAACGCATCCCCCGATGTGTCGTAGAAATCTCTGCCAGTGAGGGATTCGGTAGGTGCATGGTCAGCGTAGACCCTCCCAGTTCATCGGCCTGTTTGAACATGCGGGACGAGGGCATTGAGGTTCACCCGGCGGCGTCGGGATCGCCGGGGCTTTCGTCTGCCGTCGAGGACAAGGCTGTCCCAACTGAAAACTGCGGAGTGGTCACCGACGGCCGAGGGTGTATGAGTGTTGTCTGTCGCCGGTATCGAAGGTGAAACCCTATGGACAGGTCGTGCTAGTCCGAAGAGAATCCCCTGTTGTGCGTGAAGCCCGCAGGAGGTTCCGGGTCCCGGGAGTTGCGTTCGGGATCCACAGAGTTGGAGGCTGGGGATTGGGATCGGGATGAGCGGGAGGTTGCGGGGCCGGTTGGGACCGTTCGATCGCTGGGAGTAGCGGACCGTTGTGTGTGGACGCAACTGTCGCTGCGAGGCAGACGAACAGGAGTGACGCCAGCAGACGGGGCGGTTTCATCGACCAATCTTAGGGTGGGCGGGTCGAGCCATGCGTGCGCAAGTTGGGAACAATGATCACCAGGTCAAGACCGCCGTTGAGAGGCCGCCTGGCTGAACAATGCGACGATGAACTCGACCGCGGAGGCCCGATGCCTCCGGTTGACCTTGAGTTCCTGAGAGGCTGGGCGAGCCACGCTGGAGCCACGCCAATGCGCCCGAAGGAGTCGTACAGACCGAAACCAATCAAGAATCCGCTGCCCTCGAGCTGCCCGCGTCCTCGAGTCCATCAACCGCCACATCCGGGATCACCAGCAGGAGCTGCTGCGAACTCGCAGCTCGGACACGAGTTACGCAGCGCCTCCGTGGTGGTGCCGACGGTGACTGCCGTACCAAGACGCACCGCAACCCGAGGAGGAAATCCTGGAAGAGGATGCCCGGACGGAAAACCCCTTCCGAACCCGAAACCCGTCCGAGACGATCGCGGAACCACAGCCGAACCTGCCCTCGAGGGTTCGGTCTGCCGTGCCGCCTCCCCGCCCGCTGGTCCGCCCGTCGATGTGGACATTCCCGTGGAAACGCTCCGTGACCACCGCCGCCACCCCGAACCCGCCGAGGCCACCATACCGAACCAACCCGGAACTGGCTCCTCAGGGCAGCGGCACTGCCACGCGCCACTGGGCCGCGGGCGGGCCGATCACCACAGACCACCCCGGTCGAGACCCCCTGAAGCCGGAAACCCGAACTGGAACCAGAACCCGCAGGGGAGGAACTGGCGCCCGAAATCCTGCTGCCCAGGGTAGATGCGTGCGTTGCCTACCCGCCGCCGCTGGGCAGCTAAGACGGAGAAAACCGAACTGATCGAGCAGGCTGACACCGACGGGTGGACGGGCAGGAGACCGCGGAGGACGGCATCGCGGCCGCGTTGCGCATCGCTGAGGAGCGCCAAGGCCCGTCGTCACGATGAAGGACCTGTTCGCCATGGCGCCGAGGGTCGCACCGAATCGTTGGGACGAAACTGGCCAGCGCCATCGCCGAGACTCTGCGGATGCTGTGAAAGCGAGTCCGGTCCTGAGGAGAGCCCGGAGGAGACGGCAGAGGCGAGTCCCGAGGCCGAGGAGAACGTCCCGGTATATAGGCGTCGCCGCGGCGGCGGCAGGCGTCGCCGCCGTGGTTCCAACGCCGAGGAGACGATCGCGAGGACACCGACGACGAATCATCGGATGGGGAATCCGGCGACGACTCGGCTGAGAAGAACGGAGTTTCCGGCAGGAGGAAACCGCCAGGGATGGTGAATCCGACGAGACCGGGGACCCGTCGTCGCCGTCGTCGTCGCTCGCCGCCCAGCGGCTCTGAATCGAAGGGCGGCACCGGGACGAGGTGACCGACCGAGGGCCCCACCCGCATGGAGGCCAAAACGGCAGCGCCGCAAGGAGAACCGTGCCGGGGTCGTCGACGCGCCCCGATCCTCTCCGAAGCCGAGTTCCTGGCGCGCCGCGAATCGTGACCGAAACCGTGATCCGCCAGCGGAGTGACTTACACCCAGCTCGCCGTGGTCGAAGACGGATCTCGTCGAGTAATTACGTGATCGCGCATCCGCCACGTCCCCGGATCGGCAACGTCTACCTGGGGCGCGTAGAGAACGTGCTTCCCAGCATGGAGGCGGCGTTCATCGACATCGGGCGGGGGCGCACACGCCGTGCTCTACGCGGGCGAGGTGACTGGGACTCCTACGGGTCACCGCGAGGACCGCAAGGTGGAGAAGGTGTTCAAAGTCCGCAGACGGTGCTCGTGCAGGTCACCAGGATCCCTATCGAGCCAGCGCGTCCTCTACCGCATACTCCTGCCCGGCCGCTACATCGTGCACTCACCGGCAACACTGTCCGGGATCTCCCGCAACTTCCGGACGTGGAACGCACCCGGTTGAGGCGGATCCTCGGTGAACTGATCGGCGATAACGAATCTGTGACGCGCACTGCAGCCGAGGGAGTGGCCGCCGAGGAGCTGCGCGACGTCAACCGGCCCAAGGCCCAGTGGGAGGTCATCGAGAAGAAGGTGAAGGCGGCAAGGCCCCGAGGCCCCACCTCGAACCCGACCTGACGTTGCGCACGTCCGCGACCTGTTCACCGAGGATTTTCGCGAAGCTGACCGTCCAGGCGACGACGCCCACGAGGCGATCTCGGCCTCACGCCGGGCACGTCGCCCCCACCTGACGGATCGCATCGAACGGTTCGAACCGGGCGAGACGGCCGCGACCTGTTCGCGCAATACCGCACGACGAGCAGATCGCTGGGCGCCTCGACCGCGTGGTCTTCCTGCCTCCCGGAGGGTCAGCTTGGTGATCGACCGCACTGAGGCGATGACCGTCATCGACGTCAACACGGGCCGGTTCGACGGGTTCCGGCGGCACCTCGAGGCCACCGTCACCAGCAACAACCCGAGGCGGCTGAGGAGATCGTCAGGCAGCTGAGGTTGCGCGACCTCGGTGGCATCGTCGTCATCGACTTCATCGACATGGTGCCGCCCAGCAACCGTGAACTGCCGCTGGCGGCGCCTCGTCGAGTGCCTGGGCCGCGACCGCACCAAGCACCAGGTGGCGGGAGGTCACCAGCCTGGGGCTGGGTGCAGCTGACCTCGCAAACGCATCGGAACCCGGACCGGGCGGAGGCGTTCACGGAGGAGTGCGATCACCGCCACGGCTCCGGCTATCCGCGTTTCGACAACCCCTGTCGACTCGCAGGGCCCCGGCCGATGGCGGCGAACGCAGGTCTGGACGTCGCCGCAGGAAGAACGGTTAACAGTTCTCCTGAAGCCGAGCTGAGTCGACCTGCGATGTCCCCTCCCGAAGCCGCTGAGCGGGCCGCGACGTTTCCTCCCGATGCTGGTTGAGCCGGGTCGTATGAAGGAGCGGCCCGTGTCTGAAAACCATCTTTGCGCATGTCCGGGGCCTGTGGTCGGATCGCTGCTTGGCTGTCGGTGAGTTTTCGACTCAGCCGTTCGCTGGCGCTGACGCGCTGGCTCAACCAGCTTTGTTTTTCCTGCAGCTGCTGAGCCGCTGCGACGAAGGAGCGGCCCGTGTCGAAACCATCTTGCATGTCCGGGGCCGTGGTCGCCTGCGGAACAGTTAAGACTCGCAGTCGGTTGGTTTGACCCAGCGGGCGGCGACCGCAAGTTGTCCTCGCTGTCAGGCCGCGCCTCGCGGGTGGACGACGTCTCCTGTTGGGCATGCCGGACGTGGAGCGCTGCATTAGAAGAAGAAGGTCAGGCCGGCGTGCGTGATCGCGGTGGCGGACGCCGCAGCATGCGTGGCTGCTGGCGACATCCCCGACATCGACCTGGTGTACGGAAGGGGTCGGCGAAACCATCAACCCGCAGCCGCTGCTGCTGGTCGATGGCGGCACCGGTGACCTCTCCGACGCCGAGGCCCTCGGCATAGGTTTCCGCGACCGCCGAGGTGCTGGCGTGAGCACCAAGGCCCCAAGATCCGGATCCTGGAAGGCTACAAGAACAAGACCGCCATAAGAGCGCCAGGACACCGCCAGCGTGCACCCAGGTCAAGATCACCGACATCAAGAACCGAGGCAGGAGCAGAGATGGCATCACAAGAAGGCGCGCGTCCTCGACGCGAACGGTCGTGATTCCAATGCCCAGCGCCCCGGTGTAGCGTTTCGGCGGGCAGGTCAGTTCGGTGCGGGCGAGGATCATCGTCCGCCAGCGCACGGCACCCACTTCGCACCCCGGCGACAACGTGGGTCGTGTCTGACGACAACCCCTTCTGCGCGCCGCCGGCAAGGTGAATCCTCGCGTCAAGCGTGGTCGCGTGTCGTCAACGTGGCGGTCGAGGCCTGGAGCTCATCAGCGGATATTGGCAGGCGACGGGTCCTCCTCCTCGTGAGGCGGGCCCGTCGCTCGGTTTCGGAAGCGCTTTGAGATACTTCTAGCCGTGGCACTCCTTCATGTCTGTGGATCGCGTGAAACTGACCCGTGCAGGGCAGGCAACGGCGGTCACGGCTGCGCCTCGCGCACCGCGAGAAGTTCGCTTCCCTCGGCGGGACCCGACGGCGGCAACGGTGGCGATGGGGATCCGGTGATCCTCCGAGTGGTATCGACAACCTCACCCGCTGGTGGAATACCGCCAGCTGGCCGGCGTGCGCGGGCCACGAACGGGCAGCCCGGCCGCGGCGACCACCGCCAGCACGGCGCGCGCGGTGAGTGGGACGTGGTCCTGGCGGGACTCGGGCGACGGTCGTCTCCGATGCGACCACGGGTGAGCATCTGGCCACGATCTCACCGGATCCGGGTGAGGAATACGTCGCGGGCCAGTCGGCGGCAAGGGGTGGCTCGGCAACGAGGCGCTCGCGACCGCCGCCCGCAAGGCGCCCGGCTCGCGCTTCGGGTGAGGAGGGCGTAGTCCCGGCCGATCCAGCCTCGAACTGGAAGCGGTGCTGGCCGACATCGGGTCTGGCCGGGTTCCCGTCGGCGGGGAAGTCGTCAGCGATCGCCGCGATTTCCAGGGCCCGGCCGAAGACCGCCGACTACTTCCTCACCACCTTGCGCCGAACCGTGTGGTGGCGTGAGATCTACCCACACCGTCGCCGACGTTCCAGGTCTCATCGAGCTTCGCCGGAAGGGCCTGGGGTTCGACTCCTGCGACATATCGAACGCCGCCAGCCACTTCGCGCACGCGTCATCAGACTCCGGGCACTGGGGACCGCCGCGAACCCGTCGCCGACCCGGAGGTGATAGAGGGCGAACTGGCGGCCCACGCGGTCGAGGATCGCGAACGCCTGGCAGGCTGTTGAACAAAACTGGGACTCTGCCTGACGCTCGACCTGCGGGAACTCGGGCGTCACCGAACGAGAAACGCGGCTACCAGGTCTTCGAGGTGAGCACCAAGACCGGCGAGCGGTTGAACGCGCTGAAGTTCGGCCATGGCCGACCGTCGAGACCCACCGCGCCGCCAAAAGGCGACGGATTTGAGGCTGCCGAAGAAGGTACCTGCGACCCAAAACCGGTAGTGGACGTATCGTCGCCGACGACCCCTTCCACGATCGTGAAGAAGGGCAGACGGGAGGGCAGGTTTCCTGTGGCGGGTGCGCGCGCGAAACCGGAACGCTGGATCCGCCAGACCGACTTTCAACGCCGCGAGGCGGTCGGTTATCTTTGCGACCGGTTGAACCGGCTCGGGGTGGCGGGAGAAACGGAACTTTCGGGGCCCGGGAGGGTGACGGCGGTGGCACGATCGGAGGCACGACGGTGGTGTTCGATTTCGCCCCGCAGGTCGAGACCGCCGAGATCTCTTTCCTCGGCGGGTGAGGATCCCCGGCTGGAGAGCGAACGGCCCGCCGTGGTCCGGCGGCGCCGGGATCGATGCCGAGCATCACGCCCGGAAGGCCGGCGAGGTCGTCGACGAGGACCGAGATCACCGGGGCGAAACGCCTGCGGTGAAGATCGTCGTCGTCGCTGACCGATCGAGGGCACTCTGGATCCGGCGGCATCGAGACGCTCGCCGCAGAACTGGCCTCCTCCAGGCGCGCGACAAACGGTCTGGTGCTGGTGACCTCCGCCATCGCGGCGGCGCTGGGACCGTTAGCTCGGCGCGAATCTCAGGATCTGCGATTGTTAACCCAGCAGAAGCGCGTGCCGCGGTCGGCCAGGCATCCTGATCCGGCGTTACGCGGAGCTCGCGGCCCACCACCAGATGGTGGCGCAGGTGCTGCTGACCGCCGTGACCTGCAGGACGGGCGCAGCTACCGGAACGCCCTGAAGACGATTTCGCGGTTGTCGAGGCTGGGGCGATCCCCGTGATCAACGAGAACGGCCATACACCGTCGCGACCGAGATCCGGTTCGGCGGTCAACGACCGCCTGGCGGCGCTGACCGCCCACCGGTGCGGGCCGATGCGCCGGTGATCCTGGAGCGACGGGACGGCCTCTACACTGGCACACCCGGCTGGTCCCGGGGCCCAGTTGATACGGGTCCGTGGACTTCACGGAGCTGGTGGCCGACACCTCCCGGGTGTGGGTTCCCGCCGGGACGGCGGGATGCGCACTGGGCAGGAGGCCGCCCGGATCGCGACCTCGGGTGCTCTGTCGGTGCTGGCCCACCGCCGACCAGCTTCCCTGGCGGCCCCGGAGGGGAGTGAGGTGGGCACCTGTCTGGAGGCCGCTGGCGGCGACGACGCAGGCTGCCGTTGTGCTGGCCGTACGCCGCCGGAGGTGAGCGGGGAGCTGCGGATCGACGCCGGTGCCGCCCGCCGTAGGGAAGGGGCACGCATCGCTGCCATGGTGGTGGGACCGACGACGTTACGGGTGATTTCTGGAGGCGGGCGATCCCGTCGACATCACCGGGCCCGGCGGAATGACTGCTGGCACGTGGATTGGTGGACCCCGCTCCGCGTCGGAACTGCGGCGGCGGATGGGCGTCGAAATCTGGCTGCACCGCGATCTGGATGATCGGAATCCACTGATCTGATCCTGATTCACTGCAGTCGATGGTTTGCTGGCCTTGGCTACCGCCTGTTGGGTTGTTGATGCTTGCATGGCCTCACAGCGCAGGCAAACATGAATAGGCCCCAGCGAAACGGGAAACAAGGCTATGCAAACCGATGGGTGGAACAGGGCACGGATGCCGCATGCGCCTCCCATACTCCTGTCTGGAGTTCCGATCCCAAGCCCTGGCGGCCCGTGAGGCGAGCCGGCAACCGCCACCCCGACTCCGGGATAGAGAGGACCAGCCCTGCACGCGATGGCCGACGCCGTAAGGCCGTCGCGAAGGAGCTGCTGGCGGGCCAATGCCGTCGTCGATGCGGCGCGGCGATCAGGAACGCCTGAGGCCGTGATCGACCGGCTGCGTCTGGACGCATGACCGGGTGCGGGAATGGTCGACGGGCTGCGCGACGTGGCGGCGCCGCCCGACCGGTGGGCAGACCGGGTGCGGGCTGGCGGCGCAATGGCGTCGAGGTGCGGTGCAGGTGCGTGCTCCCTCGTGGTGATTATTTAGTGAGGAACCGCCCGGAACGTCACGGCGGACGCGGCAAGGTGCCTCAAGTCAGGCAACGCGGCCCTCGCTGCGCGGCTCCAGTTCGGCCACCGAGCTCTGAAACCGGGTCGTGTCGAGGTTTCCGCGATGAAGGGGCTGGAGGAACGCCGGAGTGAGCAAGCCGACGCCGCCGCCCTGGTGGAAGGGGACGCTGAGCGTCGCGGGAGAGATGATACGCCCGCTCGCGGATGTGCTGATCCCGCGAGGCGGGCTGCCGATCAACGCCGTGGTCGAGGGGCGCCGGTGCTGCGATCGAGACCGGCACCGGAACCGTCACTCACGGACGCCTCCCGGCCGACATCGGCAAAAGGCCGCCGCCGCGCCGTTGAACGCGAAAACCCAGCGACCCAGCGCCCGTCACACGCCATGTCGAGACGCTGGTGGTCACCGCGACATCGCCGGTAGCCTTCCTTCCCGTCGCGCCTGATGCAGCTTCGCGACGCTGGCGTGACGGTCCACGGAACCCTCGATGTGGTGGCGTTCGGCCGATCGACGTGGTCCCTGCCGGTGAGGACGAGTTCGATGGACACTGCCGTCGCCGGACCTGGCGGTCAGGATCGTCGTGACATCGACGAGGTAATCACCCACATCCGCCGCCACACGCGGTCACTGAGACCGTCATCACGAGTCCCGGGCGCAGGCCGACCGGCTCGTCACCGAGACCGACGCCGCGCGCTCGTGAACGCCTCGGCAGGTTCGTCGATGCGAAGCCGTCTGGCCCGGCGTCGAGATCGGGAATCTCCACCCAGAAACTGCATGCGCGCGCCCGATGGGCCTGGCGGGTTCCGACCTCGACGAAACTACATCGTGAACGGCGACGGCCAGGTGAGGGTCTGAGTCGCGTGACTCAAGGCGGCTCTGGGAAAATGAGTGGCCACCGCCCGCGCTGGTTGAGAGCGGATAACATTTCCCGCATGGTTTTGCTGGAAACACCGATCGCCGACGTTCGCACAGGGCGCTCGACTGTGCGATCCTGGTGCTCGGTGCGCTGGGATGGTGGCTGGGGTCGTCAGCGGAAAAGGAACGGGGAGCGATGAGCACCACGGAATTGGCGGTGGCCCGGCAGGACGAACGGCATTACCGGCTCGGGGTGATGGCGGCACCTTCGACCCGATCCATCGCCGGGCACCTCGTTGTTGCCAGTGAGGTGGCCGCGAAGTTCTCCTCGACGAGGTGGTCTGTGCTGTGGCCGGGGTGGCCCCGGCAGAAAACCCACCGGAACGTAGACCCAGGCGGAGGACCGGTACCTGATGACCGTGATCGCCACCGCGTCGGAACCCCGGTTCTCCGTGAGCCGCGGTGGACATCGACCGGCCTGGCAAACTACCCCACACCGTCGACCCCGAGGGACTTCGTGCGGAGCGCGGCGGACGACGTGGATCTGTTCTTCATCACCGGCGCGGACGCGGTGCGGCAGATCCGCACGCGGCGCGGTGGACAGCCGTTCGCTGACCCGGCGCATCGTCGTGTGAGTCCGCTGTTGCCCATGACGGAGGACCGACCCAAGGCCATCTGCCATCGGATACAGCGTCGCCAAGGAGGTCCCGGCCCCGCTATTCTCCACCGACCGCCGCACACGTGCAGCGTGCCGAGCCGATCTGGTACCTGGTGCCGGATGGCATCGTGCAGCATATCGTGAAACGCGCTGCTCGCGGCATCCTGAGACAGGAGTTCCAGCTGACACATCTGAGTCCGTGATCACTATCGACGATCGGGTTGCCGGAGGCGGCAGCGGGAAACTGGCACCAACATCGTCGCCTTCGACGTCAGCCAGCAGCCGACCATCACCGACGTGTAAGCCTGATCATCAGCGCCCGAACGAACGCCGGTCGCGCGGTTGTCGACGCTACGTGGAGGAGCAGCTCATCAAACAGGCCCAGCTGAAAACCGGTGCGCCGCGAGGGTGACCGTAGAGAACCAAGGTGCTGCTGGGACTACATCGATTTCGTGGTGCACGTGCAGCGCACCGAGGAACGCAGCCTCTACAACCTGAACGGTGGTTGTGAAGCGACCGCCCGCAGATCCGCACCTCGACGCACGATGGCGCCGGTACCTGTCAGCAGGACGACGAAGAGCAGTGACGCTACTACAAACTTGGTAGGTTCCTGCGGCACGGTCGCACGGAATGGAACGAGCCGGAAAACTTGCAGGGACAGGGCGGACGTCGAACCGACGAGGTGGGGAGAAGTTGCCGCGAGGAGGCGGCCCGTCTTTCGCGGACCGGGATTGAGGCCTCGCTACACATCCGACCTGGAAACGGGCCCTCCGCACCGCCCACATGGTCGCGGAACCTCACGGACTCGACGTGGTGCCGGATGCCCGGCTGCGGAGATCGTCGGCATAGCTGGAGCGGCATGACCACCGCCGAGGTGACCCGCGTAAGTTCCCCGGCTTCACCGAGACTTCTACACTCACGTCGATTTCATCGCTCGGCGACGGGCGAAACCTCTGGCGAGATGACCGCCGTGCACTGGAATCGGTGCGGGAGATCGCGGAAAGACACGAGGGACAAGCAGGTACTGATCGTCACCATGGCCTGCTGCTGTCTGAAGGTGGTCAGCGCCTTCATGGGCATCGGCGACGTCCTCAGCATCCCGGTGCAACATCACCTACCGGTGATCGGGAGAAACTCAGACTCGCCACCCACAACACCCCGGGAAGACAGCTCTCGACCACGGCTTTGCAGTGTCGCCCGCGACCCGCAAGTTCAGGAGTCGCGAGACACGGGCTATGGCGTGTTGGTAAAGGCTCTACATGGAAGAGGCCAGGGGTCTGAACTTTCAGCTCTCCAGATGTTTGAGGTCAAACAATCGTTGACCGCTGTTCAGTGGAAGTCTCGGTGTTCGGCGCGTGGTCCGTGAATCAGTTTCCAGAAACCGATCCATCGATCTGACCGTGATCTGATGCCGTGGGCATCCTCCCGTCGGTTCGTTCTGTGACCGTCGCTACGGTCCTCAAAACATAGCAAGCTGCATCAACCCTTCCTCCTTCGGCAAGCACCGTTACGACTCACGACACCGCTCGTTCTAGCTTTGACTAGGGGCTGACCGGCAGAGACGTTATCCGTGGTAATTAGCGTGTTTTCGCAGTGGGGCCCGCTGGAGGCAGCCAAGCAGTACAGAAATGTCAGTGGCCGTTGCGACACTGGTGGGCAACTCGAAACCAAGGAGGAGAGGGCGTGTTTAAAGTCGTGAAAGGCTTTGATGGAGTTCCTGAAGGATCGAAGATGAACAGCGATCTGCTGTACCAGTGGCTCGTGCTGCAGCCATAAGCAACGATCGCCGCCTGTTATGCGGCATCAGCGGCTGAGTGAGGTTTTGGCGGAGGTGGCGTGTTTGGGGCTCCTGATTCCGCTCGCGTGTGGTTCACAACGGGCCTCCTGGGCCTGTGCTCACCTGCCCAATCAAACTGCCCAGCAAATTCGTTCTGTTGATCGCAGAAATTTTGGTGATGGTACGCTATTTCTTCCTTTCGTGTGGTTTGGCAGGAGAGGCCTGTCGGGTGGCAAGCGCAGGGCCCGCCGGGGGCGCGAGCCCGGAGCACGACCGCTGATGGCTTTCATGGTCGCACTGCCAGCTGGGGTCGCTCAGATTGCCAGGCTTCCTTTGCCTCAAGCCGCCCGGTGGCCAGATTCATTCTTCGCGACCGCGGCAATCGTTGCTGTATTGTTTCTATCTGCCTTGGCGACCTTCGTATTCAGGATCTTTGTGACTTTGTTTCAAGAAGTCGCGCATCGTATGTGATGACAAGGCTCGTTTTTGTGGTATGCTTCGCTTTGGTTTTGCTGTTATTGTGCCCCTTATTGGGAAGTTCTTTGGGCGGCTTCATTGAATCAGATCTATTTTTGACAAGGAAGTTGCGCCCCTGCAAGAGGAGGAGAGGAGCGAAGACTGGTCGGAGCCAAACCCAGTCCGCAGGGGAGAGATTAGTCAATTTGAGTGTGGTGAAAGTGCTGCTGTGATGAAAAAGGTCAGGAATGTTCGTTCCGGCGACTGTCGACCATACTGCACGTGTCCGGGTGGGGGATGCCGTACCGACCTGCCCAGCCACCCGCCATCTGGGGTGTGCGCTGGTCACCCCGATGATGGATTCCGCGCACGATCGTCGGCGGAGGGAACCGAGGAGGTCCAGACCGGGGCAGAGACCATATCCGCCCGGCTGCCCGCGCCCGGCAGCGACCGGCGGCCCGGTTCCGGGGCAGACGGTCACCGTGATCGCTGGTCGAGGTCAGGATCCGACGCTGGTGGAGGTCTTCACCGACGAGTCCGGCCAGTGGCGGTCGTATGGTCACGGAGAGCGACCGCGCTGATCCGGAACTGCGGATGATCCGAATCGCCCGAGACCCGACGGTGACCCGACTTGAGTTCCGGCTCGCGGTGGAGGCGCGGCATCATATCGCCGCCCCGTACGACCCGATGGTCGCGGTCATCAGCCGAGGATCCGCCGCCGCATCAGATCCGCGCCGTACGAGGAACTGCTTCCAGTCTCCCGTTGCGGTTTGCTGGTCAGCCGACGACCTAAAGGCGCCGGGAAGACGATCGCGGCCGGCCTCTACATCATGAACCATCCGCGTTCCGATTGCGAACGGATGATCGTCGTCGCCCCGGCGGGTTGGTGGTTAGCATGTTGGAAGAACTGGCCACCGTCGACCTGCGTTTGGAGGTTTTCAACTGCCAGAGATCGACGACGCCTGGCTGCAACGTCTTCGCCGACCACAACCGGCTGATTGGCGCGAATGGATCAGACTCCGCAACGAAGACCCGATGGAACAGCTCGAGGTGAACCGACGTCGTTGCGGTCGACGAGGCACACCAGAATCTGCCCACTACTCGTCCTGGGCGGGCGAGGTCCGAGACGAACGTTTCAAACCGGCAGGCTGCCTCGCGGAAACCGCACAATCTCCTTCTGCTTGATGACCGCCACCCCGCACGCGGGAAAGAAGAGGATTTCCAGCTGTTCATGTCGCCGCGACCGGGACCGTTTCGAGGCCAGTACCGCCGTGGGGTGTACCGCACCGAGACGAAAGGCTCCATGCGCCGCATGGTCAAGGAGGATCTGTCACCGAGGGCAAAACCAGCCCCGGAACGCCGCGCCTACACGGTGGTTTACGAACTGAGCCCGCCGAACGGGAACTCTACGATCTCGTCAATGACTACGTAAGTACGGAAATGGGACGTTGAACGCATCTCCCAAGCGGGGTGACAGGAACGCGGAAATGTCGATCTGCCCCTGACCGTTCTGCAACGCCGCCTCGCCCAGCCCGAAGCGATCCTGCGGTCGCTGGAACGCCGCCAACGCCGACTGAAGACAGGCCCGCGAACTCACCCGCATCCAGGAAACGGCGAGCCCTGCGGAGAAGGAACAATCCGACGCCTGTCTGACGCGCGCAACCCCGTCCCCGTCGATCCACGACCACGGAAGACATGGACCTGGAAACAACCGATCCGGAACGCTCCAATTCGAGTCCCAGGTGGAGGCATGTGGTGGATCGCGCAACCGCTGCGCAGACCATTCTGGAGCTGCGCGCCGAGATCGCGCGATCCTGAGGATCCCATTCGCGTCGCATAAGGTCCGGCGTCTGGACGACGACAAGAAATGGTGCAGCTGCGCACCATTCGACGAACAACTGCTGCTGGCGACGGCACTGGGCGGCGGAGGAAAATCATCATCTTCACCGAACACCGGACACCCTGACCATTTCGGACCAGAGAATCAGCGCCCAGCTCACGTCTGACGCCGTGTCAGGATCCACGGCGGCACCAGCCGCGAGGAACGACGGCGCGCGAGAACCACCCACAACCCCGACACTGCGGTGCTGCTCGCCACGGACGCTGCGGGGAGGGCTCAACCCGCGCGCGCCCACCTGATGGTCAACTATGACCTGCCGAACCCGAACCGATAGAGCAGCGCTTCGGCCGCATCCACCGCATCGGTCAGCGCGAGGTCTGCCACCCAGGAACATGGTGGTTACACCCGCGAAGGCGATGTTCACACGGTTGCTCCGAAGATCGAACAGATGTCGGTGGCATACAATGAAACCTGTTCAACGCCAAGACGACGACGCCTTCCAGGGGAACGGTCTCGCGCGACCCGTTGGACGAGGCTATCCGGTACGGGGTGGACCGCCCCGAGGTGAAGGCCAACCGATCGCATCGACGCGGGGGTCAGGACGGCTGGACGAGATGTTTCAGTGGAGTAAAGGCGTTGCATCCCGAGATGTCTAGCGCACTCGATCCGACGAGGTACGGGCCAGAATGGAAAGGCCCGCGAACGCCGCTTCCAGCTCCGCTACATCGCCGCCTCTTCCTGTCCGCGTTCGAACGCCTGGGCGGGCAGGTCCGCAACGGGAGAAGGGACGCGAATAAAATCACCCGCGTCTCACCCGGGTCATCGATATCGCGCGCGCCGCCCGAACCGCTGGGGCTCTCTGTCACGACCAGTACGAACGCATCACCTTCCGAACCGCACCTCACCCACCCCGAGTGGCCAGCCGCCCGCCACCCTCATCGCCCCGGCCAGCCACTGCCCACGCCGTGACGGGAGGCGACAACGAGGACCTGGGGCAACGGCACGGCACCGTCCTGACGACAGGGGCGTGCAGGCGGAGGTCCCGGCAAGGATGTACACCGTCGAGCAGCGCATCACGAACTCCGCGCCCGGCACCGACACCGTCTCACACTTCTGACTACCCGATCCTGAACCGGACGGAACGGTCACGTCTCCGTGGCACCCCCACCTGGATTACGACGCACCCAGCCAGGAGAGCTGCCGCCCACCGATCCTGGAACGACGAATGGGTATGGAACCACGAGAAGACCGTGCGCGCCAACTCACCGCAGCGGGCATGCAACCACGCATGGAGGAAATCTGCCCGGCTCGAAATCGAGGTGGCCCGCACCTGCAACAGGTTGTGAGCGGCTGCTCGCGGAGATCAACCACTGACCGCGAATACAAACCGCCGGAGGATCTCGAACGCGCAGGCAATTCATCGGCAGGGTACGGCCGAAACCACCACGCCAAGGCCTGGGTCAACTGGAGAACGCTCGAACGTGATCACGAACCGCGCTCCACACCAAACCGAATGCCGTCCCCGCGATCTGCAGCTGCGCTGATCGTGCCGAGCCGCACCGCGGAATCTGGGCAGAGACGCCGGCCAGGGACCCGCGCCACGGGAAGAAAAACGCCGGGCGGTGGTAGCGGTGCTGGTCGCGAACGGGCCATCGCAGAACCCGGTGAAATGCCCCGCAACAATCCCGGCTACGACATCCGTTCCATGACGCAGAGGGCCGGATCCACCATATCGAGGTCAAGGGCCGGATCGAGGAGCCGACACGTTCATCACGACCAACGAGGTCACCGCCCAGACCCAGTGGGCGAGATACCGCCTGGCGCTCGTCCAGGTCTCACCCGACGGCCCGAACACGACGAACTGCGCTACGTCACCGACGCCTTCGCGCACTCTCTCGAACCATCCGCCACCAATACCGCCTTCCTGCCAACGATGAATGGCGCGATTATTGAACAAGGAGTGACCGCCACGATGATCGGCCCGAACCATTCAGCCAACCTGCAGAAACCGAAGGAAAATCCGTGGCAACACGCCGAAGAAGAAACCTATCGAGACCTCCTGCCGGAGGCCATCAATGCCGCATCGGCTCGCGAGAAGTCGATCCGCTACGACACCTCAACCCCAAAATTCCAACGCCTGGTCGCGCAACCACTGCGACCGCCCGCGCCGTGTTGTTCTGCGCAACGACGACCCCGCCTGCGCCCGGAGGAGTTCCCGACCGTCGAGGAACAGGACGCCGAACGCGCCCAGCTGCACGCCCCGCGGAAGAGCTGGTGGGTGGGAGAACAGCAACGACGAACTACTGCTGTGCCGGGCACGCGAGAGATCTGCAAGAGCAACGGTGGCGAACTTCCTGCGGTGCTCGACCCCTTTGCGGGCGGCGATCCATTCCCCGAGGCACAGCGCCGCTCGGGTTTGAGGCCCACGCCAGCGACCTAAACTCCTTGGCGGTGCTCATCAACAAGAATTTTACAGAAATACCGCCCAAATCGCGGGGCAGGAACCCGTTCATCCGGGAGGTAATGAACAAAGCATCTACCAACGCGCTGAAGGACTCGCTGCGGAAGACGTCCGTTATTACGGCAAATGGATGCGCGACGATAGTATTCCAAGCATCGGGCTATCTGTATCCCAAGGTCAAGGCCCTGGACGGCACCGAACACACTGTGATCGCCTGAAATGGCCTGCACTGTGAAAGTTCCCCAACCCAGCTAACCCTATCGAGGTCCCCTGGTGAACTCATGGTGGCTGGCAAGAAAGGCAAGAGGCCTGCGTCCACCGTGCAGGACGGCAGTGCTACGAAGTGGTGCACGCACGGGCCACGGGAGATGGCGAGTGGACAATTAAAACGGCAAAGGGGTTAGCGCTGTTGGCGACGGAACCCGTCTAGCTACGTACCATATCCGAGAGGAAGGGTGTAAGGCCGAATCGAGCTCACCCTCATTGCCGTCGGCAGAAGCAAGGCCGTGGACGGCCTCTACCTTCCACTTCCGACCAGACTGGTGCGGCGAAGGGGTCCCTCGCCCCGAGATCGATGAAGCATGGACAGATTGCCACCAACCTCTGTGATGGTTCCACCTGCATACGGTCTGACGAAATTCTCGGAACTGTTCACAAACCGGCAGAAGCAGAAGGTCATGACGACACTGGAGGATCTCGTCGCCGAGGCGAACAGGTGATGGCTGGACGCAGTGATCGCAGGCATGCGAAGGAGATCGCCTGAGGTAGGAGGCCTGGCGCCTGCTTATGCTGATGGTTGTTACACAATTCGCCTTGGGAGGAGTCACCGATCATTGCAATGTTTTGTACATGGTGACAACTGGGGGAGAAGACGCATTCATTCACGCGACAAGCCATACCCAAGGACTTGGGAAAACTACTTAAACAAATGTATTTTCTGATTCCTCGGGAACTTCATGGGGCAACTCGCTTGGTATAAAGCTCATATAGCTTTTCTGCGAGAGTGTCAGTAGTGACTGTGATTAGTGCGTGAGACCGTGGCATAATGAGCCTGTTATTCCACCGATCCCCCTACTATGACAATATCGGCTATTCTGATTTGTCTGATTTCTTCTACGTGACAGTGTCGCTGTCTACATGAAATTCAGTCGGCTGTCAGTACGGGATGCTGACGCTAAGGTGGATGAACTGTTGTTAATCCCTATCGCCATGATGGCAAGAATGGGCGGAGCGTTTTGTGGAGGGTTTTAATTCAGTCTTCCGCAAGATCCGTAAAGGCTACATTTGCGTTCCGATAAAGGTTTACTACGCTTATAAACAACGGGATGCTGCGGCTGATGGCACTTCATCCACAGGGTGGCACACTCTTCTGAGCGGGCTTATTGAAGTTGGCTGGAGATCACCGCTACATGGCTACGGCAGTGAATTAATAATCGGATGCTCGCAGAGAACAAATGTTTCATTTCCATAGTGCTGGCCTGTCCGCGACCTGTGATGCTGGATTCCATCACCCGTCGGTTGTTCGTCGCTCGCTCAAGTCCGCCGAGCGCCGGAGGCCCTGGTGACGCTCGCGTAAATATCGCCCCGTGGATCTGGGCCCAGGCGGGTCATTGGTCCCGGTATCAAGTCTCCGGCATGCGGGTGCGTGAGGCCGACGGGTCCGACATAATGGTGAGGGACGCGTCTTGCTGCCCATCAACGCCACTTCCTCGACGAGGTGCTGGGGAGCAGGAATCGGATTGACCCTGATACGCGGTTCGCCGTAGCGGTACCGCAGCTACGGCTGGGGGCACCGAGAGCCTGGGTCTGGCGGATCAGCTGCCTGCCCACCGACACCTCCATCGGCGCCTTGGAACGCGGCGGTATTTTCGAGGCCAGGGCAGGCAGGGCGCGGCTGCCTCACCCGAGAACCTCTGCCGGCTGACGCCACAACCGATGACCGGCTCAGCATCTGGGAGGCTATTTTTGTCCTCGGGTCTGGGCCGCAGCGATGGCCGACAGGGGTGGAGAAGGTCGCCCAGCTGCTGCCCGCTGCAGAGGTGCGGGTGGATCTGACGCGGTGAAGGAACCTGGCTTCCCGCCTTCCACGACGAGAAGCACAGGGCGACGCTGGCGGACGCGCTCCTGTTCAACAGCCCGTCAGCGTACGGGGCGACGAACGAATCGGGCCAGGAAAACCCGGCCCCGGTGCCCGCTCCACCCAGGAAGTATCTGACTCGGAGACGAGACTGACCTGTGACCACGCGCAACCACCCAGAACCAGCCCCGGGGCCCGAGACCTGTAGAGCGATCTCACCCCAACCACCAAGCGGCGCTGTCCGGGAGGGTTCGCCGGAACGGGTCTCTGCGCTAACGAACAGACCCGCGCCGCCGTCGCCATTGCGGCCAATGCGTGCCCTGACCCTGCGGAACCGGGTACATCGGGCACATGATCGACGTCGAGGTGCTGAAGGAGAATCCCAAAAGCGGGTACGACCGGGAGATTGTCGCTCACTGAGCGACAACGGACCAGGCGCTCGACGGGCTTCAAGCGGCAGAATTCCCCTACCGCATGGTCCAGTTCTGCGGTATTCCCAGACGAAGAGATTGTCGTATCACTGTTGCGACAATTGAGCCGGACGCACGTCAAAGAACTGCTGCCGGTCCGGTCCCGGAGGCGCGGGCTCACTACACCGACCAGGCCGTCAACGCGCGGCTGAGCGTCTGGCAAGCGGAATCATCGGGCGTCACGGCTACGAACGCAAGGAGATCGCCAACGCCTGGTATACGCCAAGGGTTTGCGATCCCGGCGGACAGTTTCCAGACCCGCATTTCCTGGAGTTCCTGGTTTGCACGACTCCCGCGGAGTGAATCGGGAGGAAGCGATCCGGGGAGAGATGGAGGCGTCCTCCTGAGGTCGGCAATGGCTGGGCCTTCGTTCCCGAAGAAGCAGCAACGGATGACCGCCGACAACGACGACTTTACCGACTCGTTGTTCTTCAGCTGCCCGCTGAGGCGGTTGATTGCTGTCGAACCGAAGATCGTTCAAAACCGTTACAAGGCCAGATGACTTTCACCAAACGGCTCGACCGGTACGAACGGCAGTCAGGCGAGGAGGCACCATCGGCCTCATCCTGTGCACCGAGGCGAGCCGCCGAACAGGTGGAGCTGCTGAGATGCACGCGACCGGCATAGTCAGCCGAGTACTGACCACGCTGCCGCCCAAGGAGAAACTTGAGACACGCATCCAGGAGATCCACGGGACGCCCGGGAACGGATCGTCGACACCAGATCACCCGGCAAATCGGTGACCGAGATGACTGACCACTCGACAGCGCAGGCATTCACGTCGCAGGAGACACCGATGGCAGTGAACAACCGGACCGAATCAGCAAGGTCGACCTCCGAGGGTCCCAGGATATGGTATCGAGATACCAGGCCTTTCGGATCGTCGCAGTGGCCGACGATGGGGCTGACGAGGACGCGCGATGCCGAGTGCCCTGAAGATCCTCGCGAAACACGACGTTCAGGTGCAGCTGCGCGATCACCGAACGCATATGAGTTCAGGGATGCGTCCCGGGCGGCAGAAGCTTCGCCTCGGAGCCGGTGAGAGACCCGCAACCAGTGGGCCCACAACGCGCCGTTCAGTTCCGATCACACCGATCGCGCCTCGACACAATCGTGCGGCTCCTCCAGGCGGTGGGATCCGCCGATCTCTGCGGCTGATGCGCAAGATGCCCGATTCGCGGCACCGTCCACGAGACCAGACCAAGCAGCAGGTGAAGAGGACGAGGAAGGCATCGCTCGCCGGGTGGCGGGCTGAAGCCGTGGCGAGGTGATCCGGTCTGCACGACGACGTGGCGCGCGGCGAGTTCACCGCTCGGAGTTTGCCGCCGACCCGCACCTGGTGCACACCGGTTAGCCACCAGCCCCGAGTAATGTGGCGACCTGGGAGTTCTTCACCCGCACCTACCCTCACCGAGGGTCTGGTGGACCCGCTTCCGCCGGGCCCAGGTCGTACGAGCGCGACGCAACGCTGTAGCCTCCCGTGGTGAACCTCCAGACCAACTTCGGCGGCGGCAAACCCACCTGATGCTTGCCCTTCACCACCTGTTCAGCGGCATTCCGCGCAGGACATGCCCAGAGATCCAAGACTCGTCGTCGGGAACGGAAACCCCGGCTCGAGAAGTCAGTGCGGCGGGTGGTCCTAGTCGGAACCTGAATTGCGTCAGGCTCCACGCACACCAAACCAGACGGCACGAACATCCACCCTGTGGGGGAGCTCGCCCGGCAGCTGGGCGGCGGAGGCCTACGATGTCGCGGATGCGGACCGTTCCGACCAATCCTGATCGGCCCTGCGAACGCTGATCCAGAAGTACGCGCCGACGCTGATCCTGATCGATGAATGGGTGGCCTACGCCAGGCAGCTCGTCACGGACAAGGAGTTGCCGTCGGGTTCTTTGAGACGCAGTTCACCGCCCAGTCGTTGACCGACCCGTTCCGGGGCGATGCTGGTGGTTCCAATCGGTTTCGACACGGGCAAGAATAAAGCGATATCGAGGTCGGTGGCGCGAACGGTCAGCTCGCGTTGAGCGTCTCCAGAACGTGACCCGCTGCGCCGACTGCGGAGGCCGTCCAGCAAGAATGAGTCGTCGATAGTCCGCCGCCGCCTGTTCCAGCCCGTGATGCCGAGGCACTCAGACGATCGCCGCGGTGGCAATTTCGTGGACTTCTACCAGAGCAACGCGGCGCTTTTCCCGCGCGACGCAGCGAAGGGTCAGCGACGAGTACGAGAAACGAACTACAGCGTCTCCTATCCGCTTCACCCAGAGCTGCTGGATCGGCTCTACGAGGACTGGTCCACGCTGAACGATTCCAACGCAACCGTGGCGTGCTGAAACTCGTGTCGCCCATAGTCCACGAGCTGTGGAAGTCTGAGGACGCCCACCGCTCATTCTTCCCGGTACGTGCCGCTGGACGCGACGACGGTGAACACCGATTCGACCCAGCAACGGAGGATCAGTGAAACCGATCATTGATTCCGATACTGACGGACCCAGTTCCATGGCCCAGCGCATCGACCTGAGCGCCCGAGCTTGGGGCAGCGGTTCGTCACCCAGGGCTGGCGCGCACGATTTTCATGGGTGCGCGGCCTGCGTCCGGAGTACCACAGGGATTGGACAAGCAGTACCTGTGGCTCCGGTACCGCGATTCCCGGCGACACGCTGGCACTTTGGCAGTGCCCTCGAGCTGCTGGCCCAGCGGTCCACCCATTTCTACGAGGAGCAGGGGCATTACTGGTTGGATACGCATTGTCGGTGACCAAGACGGCCAATGACTGCCATGAGGTCTCAAGTGATGATCCTGAGAAGGTGTGGAACGAGATCACCTGTCGGCTGCGCGTGAGGAAAAGGTCCGCGACGTGTTCGACCGGGTTCACATCTCCCCGGAGTCGAGCGCCGAGCATTCCCGATCTGGAGGATGTGCGTCTGTCAGCTCATCCCCATTCCTGGCGCAAACAGGAGAGCCGAACTGAAGACACCGGTGGGGTCTGCGACGCTGCCGAAGCCGCGGGGCGCCAGCCAGCGCATTCACCGCAACACTGTGGTGTTCCCGCTGGCGGACAGGAACCAGCTGGAGGTCTGAGGCCGCGACTGCACCTATCTCGGGTGGAAATATGTCCAGGCAACCAGCGAATTTCAACCTGTCGGTCCAGCAGCGAACAGGCCGGACGAGCAGGTGGGCACTGACCGCGGTCGCGGACCGCATTCGAGGCACCTTCATTTGACGACTACTCCTGTGCAACGGAACCGACGCAACCCTTCGAGCTGATGGCGGAGAAGGCACCGATTCCGCGGCAGGTCATTGGCGGAGCGGGCGTCTCATACAAGATGCGGCGTGATGATCTTCTCGTCACCGAGTTCGGAGCGGCAATCCTCGGTCCACCCTCAGGAAGACCCGGCACCAGGTGGCGTGGAAACCGTGAGATCAGCGTCGGTGAATTGTGGGGTATTTCATCCGCTACATCTACATGCATCGGTCAGGAAACGAGGTGCTGACGTTGCCATCGAGCGTGCGTCACCACCATCCTGGTGGAGAACGAACGCCCGAATCGCGGCGGGCAAGCGATCCAGAAACCGGACGCTACCGGGGGCTTGTGCTACACCCGACCCGGAATGCGACGATCCAGGTGACCGACAGTTCCTCACAGGACCGCCCGCGCTCAGGAACAACCGCTGATGCGGACCGCGCCGCCCGAAACTGCACCTCAATACCGCAGCCGACAACACCGGTGGGACACGTCGATGTGGTCCGGGTTGCACTGGCATTGGGGAAGCCGATAGCCGGGGTGGATGATATCAAGACCGTGGCCGCGCGTTTCTTCGGCTCGGTGAAGATCGACCCCGAACTCTACTCCCGCGACATTGGAAACATCACCCGGGAGATCATCGACCGTCATAGTAGGGCCTGAGATCGCTCACCGACATCTGCCGGGTGAAACCGAAGGATCCAACGACACCGAAATCCGAAACTATCAGCGAAAACGCCTGAGTCCTCAAATTCGATCCCAGTTCTACCGAGAAAGCTGACGTGGAATGAAACGAAACGGGCGATGGTGTTAGTGGCTGAACTCGAACCGTATATCTCTTGGCGCCGGAGTGTCGGGGCGTCGCGTGATGCGGGGCTTCGATAGTGGCATGTTGAGCGAAGCAAGCGGTCCGCAGCCCATAGCTGGGTATGACGATCCGATCGGAAGCAGTGGAGCAAGACAGATTCAATCGCGCCCCTGTTGCAGAACGAATCGCAAAATTGATTCACAGAAATCATTCGGTTAATTCGGAGTATCTATACGACCCGAAGGTCCGTAAAGTGCGGGAAAATCATCTATTATCGCATTGATTCTGAAGATTCCTGAAACAGTTTCAGGAATCGAGAGGCGAGAAAATGGAGAATCGTCTCATTCACCCTTGGGCGACGGCGGGGATTGATGAAGCCGGAGTTCTTTGGTAGCCTTGTCGAGGTCATCCCGGACGTCCCAAGAAGAACAGAAAGAGATTGCGAAAGCTGCTCGCTGAGTACATGATTGTCTGATCAGCGGGGTCATTTGTCCCGATGGTTGTAGGAATGATCGGCCCAGCTGCTATGTTATTGAAGATAAATTGCAAAAGCAAAACCGTGGAAAGTGTGCTATTCGAAGAACTCTCCAACGGGTTAAAAGGAATTGAATTTGATACCGTGATTGTGGGATGATATTGATCGATTGTGTCGATGAACTGCTTGTTCTTCTAAAAAGTCGTGCGACTTCGGGGAGGCTCTGGGGTCGATTGTTGCGTACGATGAGCAGACCTTAGGGATATTCCTCCGTCTTCCGTCGGGGAAGACCTGTCTCAAATGCGGGCGCACGCCTTTATGGAGAAGATTATTCAGTACCCACTGACCCTCCCTCCTCTGTTGAGTGGACAGATTGTAAAACTTATATCTGATGGATTGAATGAAGTGCTGTTGTTGGACAAAACGGAAAGGGTTTCGAATCTCATCGTGGCTGATGGTATTGTTCTGGAAACAATGCTGTCGCAACTCGGTAATTCATGCCCTTGCAAGTTTTCGCTCAGCTGCGTGAAGAATTTAACATCATACCCGGGGTGAGGTTGATAATACGGATCTAGTGGCTCTCGCTGTGTTCCCAAGTGAATTCAATTTCCAAGCGTATTTTCTCAACTTCAGTACTGGAAAACCAAACCACGGCAACTGATGATTCCTGTTCGAGACACTTGCAAATCCTTCAAGTGAGAAGGAAGTTGACTGGAGTCCCTGTGCAGACTTTGGAGGAGGAGGAGACAGGAAGGACGCACGACTGCTGGCGGCCATCTTTCCCTGCCAAAGGGCTATTGTCGGCCTTTCAAGTCTCCGTGATTTGCAACCCCAACTATTTTGATCGCTATCTTGCCCAGAGAGTGCTTTGAAGGAGAGGCCCTGTGATGGGGAAATAAGGTGCGCACTTGGCAGCTGTGAAACAAATCCAGGTGATCTCAAGAAGCTGCTTAAGGAATCTGATGAGGCGCGACTAAATCTGATCTGGAGCAAGATCAATGCGCACCACCCAGTCGTAATCGGAGCGGTCATATCACGACGGTCCTAGTCATTGAACGTAATCTGCTGGAGATGGCACGGGGTGTCTACCAAACCCTATCCCCTGGGTGGTGCGTCGCCATATCTTGCACTTCTCAAGATGGGCCACACTTTTCATTTATTGCTGGAGGAAGATCCTGATGTGAACTTTGATCACGAGCTAGAGCCTGCAAAGCTCCCTGATCGAAGATTGGAGGTAATATCGCTGCCGCGAAGCGCGTTGAAGGCTTCGAAGCCAAAAACGACCGCGCTTAAAGATACAAATAGTCGTGAATACCATGGTTGGTGCCAGAGATTCTGCCAATTTGCGTGAACACGACAATGCCTGCCCGGATATCCGTATATATTTCGTTGAAGAAGCCCCGCCCGCCGAGCGAGGTAAACGAATTGGACTGTGTCCGCAAAGGCCGAAGAGCAATGAGTTCACGCTCCAAGACGCCGCAGCTCGCCTGGCGGGCCTTCCGCGGTTCGAGGGTTTGGGGTGGTGTCGTTCAATGGTGATTTGTTTACCCAGCTCACGGGCGTGCCGGTCGCAGTGTCGACTACACGTTCCCGCACTTTGCCTGGTAAATGATTGGTTAGATCAGTAGGAGTTTGCTGCTTTTCATTGAAGAATCAGGCGGCGCAGTAGAATAAGAAGAATGAGGCTATTCAACAGCCATCCCTCAAGCGTGGCTCGATTAGAGTTTTTGGCCGACGCGTCGCCGGTGAATGAGCCTCCGTATCCGTCTTCACAGTAGTCTGATGATTCGACCCGCCCTCCCAAGGCAGCAAATCATCAAGGCCGCGACTGCCGAAGGGATACCGAATGACCATTAAGCACGTCCAGGGGGAGGAGTCGACCTGCCTGAGGTGGTTGGTCTGTCTGCTGCGGCTTCCACGACGACCGGTGATCGCGGTGGTGATGGATCCTGGGAGCGGAATCCGGCTGCAAGGTTCGACGAAGCGTTCCTGGTCCGAGTTGCGACCAAAGCGATGCGGAGGCCGTCGATCTGGCCTGTCAGAGTGATGATTTGCCCAGCCGCGCTGCGGCCCGGGAGCGTTCGACCGCAAGACCTCCAGTTGGGCGCGAAGGTGCGTGAGCGTCGCGGTGGTCTCGGCGCAGGCTTGCGCCATCTGCCGCAGACCTTGAGGACTCTCGATGTTCTGCTAAGAGCCGTCCCGATCACGCCCACTGGTACTCGTCGACATCGTTGTCGGTGAGAGGCGCGTGGCTCGGTATCGGGTCCGGCTGCTGAACCACCGCCTCGAGGTGGTCGACGAGGCCGGTCTGCCCGCATACCTGGAAGTTACCACCTGGGGGAAGCCAGCGACTCTACGAGCGCTTCGGCTTCACCGCCAAGGAGCGGCTGCACATGACTGGAGACCGACTATCCCATTCATGTATCGCGAGATCCTGAAGGCCGACAGCTCCAGGTTTGGAGCCTGACTGACCTACTCGCTGGCGCTCGTGCAGGTTTGGCTCAACCAACTTCCTCTTCCTGCTGGCTGGAGCTGGTCAGAGGAAGAGCACCTGTGTCGAAACCACCACCGACACCCGTACAGAACCTGACTTCAGTCCCCAGACGCAAGGGCTTTGACTGATCTGTCGCTGACGCCTGCAGGTCGGCTCAACCAGCTTCTGTGGGAAGGTCGCCCGTTTTCAAGGGCTCGCGGTCGGCTCAACCAGTCAGAGTGCGGCTTGGCTCGAGTCGACCGTCCTGGGGAGATGTGGGATCAGAGGTATTTGTCGTGCAGGTAGGCTTCCAGCAGCTGCGGATCGTGATGGGTCATGCCCGCGTTTGGTCGGTGAAAGCTGTCCAGGGCGGCGATGCCGACATCTCGGCCTCGGCCGTCTCGAAGTCGAAGACGTCCAGGTTTTCCCGCAGCCGGGTCCTCGTGCGTGCCTGACCACCAAGCGAGATCCGCGCTGCACCAGCCAATCGCAGCATCACCCGAGCCAACTGATCTCCTGCGCCGCCCGCGATCTTCCGCAGCACCGGAGCCGTGGATCCTCGATTTCCTTGGGGCCAGCGGCGCCCACGCCTGGAGTGACGGTGCCGTGCCGCCGGGTGAGTCTCGTGGAGGTCTCGGCTGATGGGAGAGGATGCACTGCACTGGTTGATCACTGGCGGGCGTGACGTCGTTGTGGACGGCGAAGTCGAAAGAAGCGATCCGGCATGAAGTTCGACTACTGATCGCAAGCGGACGACCCCCGCCCGTACTGAAGCTTCCTTCGAGGGCCCGCCACGCCCCGCAGCAGTCGTTGAAGGAAGGCTGGCAGCAGGCAGCAGGTCCACGGTCCAGCCCGTCCTGCCTCGAGCGACTTTCGAAGGCCCGGCAACGTGGCGTCGCGGCGGAAGTCGCGGTACCAGACCTGCAGTGACGAATGCCCGTCGCGTCGGCAGCTCCGGAGGCCGCGATCACCCTCACCGACCGCCTCTTCGTTGCCGCAACAGGGCGGCTGCAAAGTCGATCGAAGCCGATACCCGGCATCAAGAGCCACCGGCAGCGCGGCGCGCACCTCATCCCCGGTCATCCGAACACACCCATGCCCTACCCGCGGGCATATCTCCACACCATTGTTGAGGGTGATCGTCTTCGCATCACGCACCTTCCTGTCGTGGAACCGTCCCACCACCTTAGATGCACGTGGTGATGCTGGCTCGTGGCTGCGGAGCTGAAGCCACCGGGTGCCGAGGAGGAGCTCGATCAGCTCGTTCGCCGACGCCTTCACGTGCTGGCTCAATCAGCTTCAAGGAGTTGTTTTGTTTTGGGTGGTTGGTTGGGGGGTTGTGGTGTTGGGTTGGTGGTGGTTGGTGTTGGGGTGGGTGGTTGTGGGGGTTTGTGTGTTGTTGGGTTTTGTTGGGGGTGACTCGGCTGTTTGTTTCGCGGTTAGGTTCGACCGCTTGGGGTGTCGGCTTGTTGAGGGTCTGTTTGAAGTTGTGGAATGTGTAGCATCACGACCGACGCCAGTTGCCGGCGGCGGAGGGTGGCCGAGACCGAGTTCCCAGGAGGAATCGATGAATCCCGGTCCGACCTTCCTTCGTCGCGCTCTCCTCGGTGCCGGTGGGCTGGTCCTGTTGGCAGGCTGTGCGGTTGGGTCGCGACCCGGCCTGTCATCATCGGCCGCGTGTCCCCAGCTGATGCGACCACCGGCAATCCCTTTCGACGCCCCTCTTCACGAGACCCCGGGTTCCGGCTGAGCCTGCTGTCGGCACGACCGGATCAACACCATCGCCCGGCCGGAACGCTCCACCGGGCTGTCCGACGCCCTGATCGACCCCACCTACGGAACCCGTCTGTACCGCGCGACCGCCGTCGCCGAAGGGAAGGCGGCCGTATGCGCACGAGTACCCAGACGCCAGGCCTTCAACGCCGACGCCAGCCGCTATCTCGCCCAGGACGGCAAGGGGTTTCTGGCACCTCTACGACGCCACCACCTTTCGGGTATTCTGCGCAGGCTCCCGGACCTGGTCGGCGACCGCGAACCTCTGGCATCCCTGCGGACCCTCCCGGCTCTACTCACCGAACGCAACGGCGATGGTCTGGTGGCTGCTTGACGTGGAGGGCTGGAAACCAGAATCAGCCTTCGACTACGAGGCAGACCCCTGCCTGGGGCCACGTCCTTCTGGACCAAGGGAGGGCACCCGTGCCGGACTGGCAGGTCTGAGGCTCGCGGCCACCTCCTACGACGCGGCCGCCCAGGCAACACCCGTCACGGGCCCTTCGCTCCAGACTTGCAGAAGAAAACCGTGATCGGCACCCCTGATGCCTCGGCCTTCCCCGTCCCGGGGCCTTCCCGACCACGTCTCAACGACGCCGAGCGGCATACGGGTGCCGTCCTGGCTGGCAGAGGGCGGAACCGTCGCCCACAGCACCGACTCGGCACACAGTCACGCCAACTCCTCGACGAGTCGGAACACCTGATCCTCGCCTCGGCCCGGACCGCAGGACCTCCTGCGGTACGCCGACTACGGAAGGGGCAGATCGCGTCCATCGACGTCGCGGCCGGCGAGCGCAACGACCTGCACACCCTCTCTACCCGGTTGATGGCGAGGCTCACGCGGCACATCAGCGGGCAGGTCGCGCGCGCGGGTGCGGTCATCTCCACCCCTACGGCGACAGCGCCGGCCACAACGTCCCAGACACCTGCCCGCCATCTCCGGGCGAGACCGGAAGGTGTGGCCGCTGGAACTCACCCCGGCGGAAGGGCGCTCAACGTCGCCCATATCCGCGCCGACTCGACCATGCCGACGGGCGACACCCATTCCTCGAACCTCAGGCCAGCGCTCTCGCGACCTCAGCCCATCATCTTCGCCACCAACTCGGCGGGGAGATCAACAGCTACGCCATGGCAGGTTGCCGCCGTCGGTTTTCGCCTGACCAGGCCGTCCAGATAGGTCTCGACCAGCCGGCCGGGCGATGGGAGCCGCGTCCACGGCCCGGTACATCAGGACCGGCGTCGACCAGGGCGACGAACTCCGGTGCGGTCCCGCGGATCAGCCACGCCGAGGGCGCAGCATCGACGGCCTTCATCGCAAAACTGCGACGCACCGGGCGTCGACGGTGAGCTCGGCGCAGCTCGTCATCGTCGCGACCAGAACATCAGGGCGAACCGCGCCGCCTGCGCAGTCGCCGTTCAGGATGAGTCGTTTCGCGATGGCCCGGTCACCAGGTCGGTGGCCTGCCGGACCGCTCAGCTTTCTCGGCAAATCTTCGATGTCGGTCAGGTCTGGCCTGCGATTCCGCGAGAGCTGTTCCATCACCAGACGGATCAGGTCGCGGCGGGAACGCGCGTAGCCGAGGTCGAGCCGTTGGGGAGCTCCGGCCTCGCATCCACCGCGCGGTGGTCAGGCGGGTGCCGCCGCGCGCTATCAGGGCGATCCCCGCATTCGCGATCCGTTGTCGTCGGTCCATCCGCCCTCCCGTTATCCTCCTACGATCACAGTCTCCTACGGTCGTAGAGGGATGAGTGGTGCATATGCGGTGATAGTCGGGAGGGGCCTCGGGGTCGCGATCCAGCGCGCTCTGCGAGGCCGAGGGGATCCGGCGCGACAGGTCCTCACGCTCCACTGGTTTCGACGTGACGGCGGAATCGCTTGCCGCTCGAGGCCGATGTGAGGGATCGAGGCGACGAACATCGTCGCCACCGGGCGCAAACCGCGTTGATCGTTCTTCGAACGGTCTGCGCGATCGGTTGCGCACGCAGCGGCCCAGGCGGGAGCGCGCCACATCCTCTTGTCGATCGCTCACACCGACCGGCCGGAGGTCCAGGGATGGCTACTTCGCGGGCAAGAAGCGCCCAGGAGGAGACGGCCAGGCGGTTCAGCCCGGCCCCTGACGATCGTGCGCACCACCCGTGGTCGAGTTCATGCCCGTCCTGCAACGCAACCGGCTGGGTCCGTCTAGAATTCGTGCCCGGGATGCGCACTGCCGATCGCGCTCTCGAGGCGGCGGCGGGTGCTGGCCGAGACGGCTCGTCGGGGAAAGGCGCGGCGGGATCTCATCTGAGGGTGTCCGCCCAGAGGAGATGACCCTCTGGGAACTGGTGAGTCCCGACCTGGGGAATCCTTCCGACTCCTGGTGTTCCTGCCCACTGGCTTCGCGCGCATTCCGGCGGGGGAGCCCCTGCTCCCGGATCCTGGGTGGAGGAGATGGACGACGGAGGACTGGTTGCGAATCGCGCGGATCCATCCTGACGGCAAATCCGTATCGGATCGATAGGCTGGGCCCGACGATTGACCAGCCGTAGTCGTTATTCAGTGAGGATGGACGAGTTGAAGATCGTCTTGGCACGAAGAACTCCGTGGTGGATGTAGCCCGCCTGCAAGCCGTGGCCACACTTACGGGGATGGGACGATGACGTGGATGTGGTGCACATCCCCGCCGCAGTGACCGAGACGGTGGGGCAGCTGCGTCTCGGCCTGATGCGGTGGTGATTTTCGACCTGGTGGCATCGCACGCACCGCATCCCCAAACAACAGATGCCGGGTCTGACTTTCGCGGCCGTCCTGAAACGCGGTGATCAGCGCGACGCACTTTGGTGCGCGACGGCCTGACCCGCTGGAACAGCTTCCCCGAGGGATCGTGATAGCCACGCTCCAGCCCGCGTCGCCATGCAGTTGCTGAGCATCAACCCTGACTCACGTTCGTCAAACGCACCCCGGACAGCTCGAGTTCCGGACAAGGGTGCGCACCGGCGAGATCGACGGCCTGTCCGGAGCCGCCGACTCGAGGCCGTGGGGCGCCTCGATCTCGTCACCGAATACCTGGACGGCATCCTCCCGGATGCCGGACAGGGCCACCCAGTCTCGAGGCGCTGCAGCGAGACAAGGAACTCATCGGCATCCTTCAGGAACTGGATCATCCCGACACCCGTGTTCGGTGTCATGAGCGGTGCAGTTTGTATGCCGCTCCTCGACGTCAGCGAAGCGGTCTCGGTGGCCCGCGAAGGGCAGGGACTGTGCTGTCGCTGATCGTCGCGGTCCCGCCGGCGACGGCTCAAGGGATTGATGGCAGATGGGCATGCCCACCTCCGAGTATCCACGCCGATGCGCACTCGCCCGCCGCGCAGCGGCTATCTGCTCCCAAGTGGGGCGCCGAGGAGCTCGGACGCAACCAGTCACAGAACGAAACTCGAACCCGAGGCGGAGAGCGGCCACTCAGCAGAACTCACCAAGGCGAGGATCCTCGTTCGGCGAGGAAGGACGGATCGCCCGCGGGCTTGCGTGAGACGGCTGACGTCACATCCGTGATGCTGCAGCGCCGCGAGGTGCTGGCGGTCAGCTCCACCCTCGAGGGCGCCGACTGGGTGGCGTTCACCTCGGTGCGCGCCGTCGAGGAGCATCCGGGAACTTGGCTGGAGGGCCCTCTACGAGGCGAAGATCGCCGCTGTCGGCGTGGGGAACGGCGATGCGGTGCGTGAGATGGCCACCATCGATCTGGTCCCGAGGGAGCGGCCGGGTGTTCCTGCGCTCCGGGAGATTCTGACACGCGACGGAACGGGAACGGTCTTGGTGCCCGATCGGGCTCGCCCGCGCTCGATTCAGTGCTTCCGCCCACGCAGGGCTGGAAGGCCCAGCTGATTTGCTGCACCGTACACGTCCACATGCAGCTGCTGTCGAGGCGCCCACCGACATCCGCGATGGGAGGAGTGGCGATTCGACTGCGGTGATCGTCACCTCAGGTTCGGAATGCGATAGCCGTGGGGCGTCTCCTCGGGTGGCATCCCGAGGTGCTGGTGTTCGCCGTCGGCGACTGCCATCAAGGTGCTGGAACGGGCTGGGACTCAGATTGCCGGTAGCACCGAGAACTACTCCGTCGACTGAGGTGCTGAGCTCCTCCGCGAGGTCATCGAGGGCTGGGAAAGATGAGCTACTGTGGGTGGTGGGTATCCGAATGCCCCATCCCACATGCGTACTCGTCGACCAGATCGGCTTCGGGGATGTCGGATCTCTCAGCTCTGGCTGGCGGGAGACCCATCCTCGAGGTGACGCGGGACCGGTGAAGAACGGGACCTCCTTGCGCACGTGCAGCCGGGCCTCGGCTCCACGCTGGTGCCGCATCGCGTCGGTGAGGCAGTGCAGCTCGTCGACCCTCGAAGGCGAGCAGCCATCGTAGTCGTTCAGCGCGAAGGCCGAGGTGGTGAACCCGGCACGTCGGGGTACTGCGAGCCCATTCAGCCATGGGCGGCAAGCATCTTCGAGCGGCGCTCCTCGTCCATGTAGTACCACCGTGCGCTGCGCACGAACGGGTAGACGCACGCCCACGGGCGCGGTGCGACACCGGAGAAACAGGCCGGGTGTGGCCGCGGTTGAACTCGGCGGGGCGGTGCACACCGATGCAGGACCATACCGGTTCCAGGTCCCGGCCCGGCCCAGAGCTGCGCAGCGCGTGGTAGGCCGCCTGCAGAGCTGGTGCGGGTCGTCGGCCAGGGTCCGCTAGCATCAGGTCAGCGTCGGCGCGGAAAACCGCCGATGTCGTACCAGCTGCGGATGCTCACTCCGGTGTCGAGAACCGCCTTTTCCGTGGCCGCGGCGTCGGGCTCATCGCAGCGCACGCGGTGCGGAACACCGAATACATCAGCGGTGCGGGGTGGCGTTGACCTCGTCGCCCGGAATCAGGTGGTCGCGGGATCAGCGTGTGCATGTGATGCGGTGGACATGGGTTTGCTCCTTCTGCGGATGGGGGAGGCAGCAACGTGCCGGCTCTGTGAGGCAGGGGATGGTCAGGCGGGGCGAGTTCGCCCCCGCGCCACGGCGGCCTGCTCGAGAAGAAGATCGGCCAAAGTGGCGATGAAGTCTGGGTGGACGCCGTGCGGTGGCGGCGCGCTCGTAGTCGAAACCGGCCGCAGCCGCCGATTCTCGGGCCTGGGTGTCCAGGTCGTAGGCAACCTCGCGTGGTCGCTGATGAAACCGATCGGGGCGGCGACCACGCCGTCTACGCCCGTCAACTCGGCCGGGCGGTCGTTGACGTCGGGTTCGAGCCACGGAGATGCGCGGGCTGCCAGAACGGGAACAGTAGACCAGCTCCCAGTCGAGGCGCTCACCCAGGTGGGCCTCGGCGGCCTCAGCCACCAGGGAGGCAACCCTGATGTGCTGGGCGTCATGGCGGGCGGCGGGGGTGCTATCAGCGGAGTCGGTGTTCATAGCGTCGGGATGGAGTGGGTGACGGGACAACACTTTTCATCACCCCCTTCGCCGATCCGGGACCGCAGCGCCTGCACGGCCGCGACCAGGGCGTCCACATTGGCCGAGATGAAAACCGTCTCGCTCTGCATAGGGGCCGGCCTTGTCGATGATCACGCCAGTATCTGCTCCATGACAGCGGCCAGGTTCTCCCGGTAATGACGGCAGGCTGAATAGCAGGAATAAGCGGCGGTGGTCAACGCCACCACCCTGTCGTGACGGTCACGGTGCAGGGCGGAGACGGTCTCGGCGAAGAAAGGGGTCAGTTGCGGTTCCCGATCACGACGGGGACGAGGGGCAGCCTCGTCTTTTCAGCTCTCGCGGCGAGAGGCGTCGCGGAGCGCCTCGTTCTGCTCGTGATGGGGGCGTCCCCGAAGAGCTGGTAGTGCTGGGAAACCTCCAGCAGGCGCTCGTCCGGCACCCCGCGACCGGCGGTGGCGTTGCGCATGAAGGGCAGCACGTCTTCAGGGCGGCGGGGGCCGCCGTGGGAGGCCGAGCAGCACAGCCGAATACGGACTCAGGGCGTCGTTCATCCAACCTCCGTGTGTTCGGTCATGCGCCAGGTCGGCAAAACTGAGTCCTGTCACTGGGCAGCGATAGATGGCTCGGGTGTCGAGGTCAGGCTGGATCTCAATGCCGTAGAGCTCCTCCATGGCCGCCAGGTAGATCCGGCGATTCTGCCCTCGGCTGCTGCGTCGCGTGCAGTATCGAAGGGTGTGGAGCAGCTTTCGTGGTCAGGCGTCGGAGCGCCAAAGGCGCAGTCTTCGATGGTCAGGGGCTCAGCCTGCGAGCCGCGCCACCTCCTCGTCGACGATCTGCAGCATCGCGGCTCGCAGCGAGGCGACCGCTGGGTCCGCGACGCGGGAGGCCAGGCGCGGAGATCTCAGCACCCCTTCAGCAACGACTCGTTCGGCGTGGGCGGAATCGGCGGCCCAGCGTGGGAGAGACTGGCGGCCTGGATCGCTGCCAGGTCGAGGAGGGTGATCCCCAGGGAGGTGGCTTCAGCCGGATCCACATCCGGCTGCAAGGACAGGTCGAGCAGTACGGTGGGGCGGCGTCCTTGAGGATGGGCCGTCGTGGTCACCACGAGGGTGGCTGAACCTCGGCAGGTGACCACCAGCGTTGCCTTGCTCCAGGGCCGATTCGAGGTTCTGTGCAGGGGTGATGGCGTGTCGCTCGGCGAACCCGTCGCTCTTCCGGATGAGGAATGGACAGAAGATGGATTCTCTGCGCGCGCTGTCGCAGTGCCGAGACGACGGCGCCTGCGTAGGAACCTGTTCCCACAGCAGCACCCGCTGGTTTTCCAGTCCTGTGATCCCGGTCACTATCGGGTCCGACGCCGACCACCGAACGTCCTGACTCCTGCAGCCGGGTTTCGACACTCACCTGCCGGGAAGGTGCAGGCGGCGTTGATGACGCTGGTCAGGGTGCCGGAAGCGTCGCCGGATTCCTGGGCTGTCTTCAGGGCGCGGCGCAGCTGACCCGCGATCTCCCGTTCCCCGACCACCATCGGTTTCAGGCCGGAGCGATCCGGAACAGATGGCTGAGGGCGTCCTCGCCCTCGTGGACGGACCAGTCAGGCTGGGAGTCGAGCTCGCGGGCCAGCCTCAGGCAGATGTGCCTCCGGCGCTTTCGGTGGATCGATCGATGAACTCAGGCCGGTTGCAGGTCGCCAGGGTCACGAGGCCCATCAACGCCAGAGGTGTGTCCGCAGGAAGCGGACAGGGCGTCCGCATGTTGAGATACGCGTTGGACCTCGGTCAGACCGTGGAGTCATGCGTTACGGACAGAGATGCGAAGGTTCACAGTGGTTCCAGTGAACCAGATTTTCGTGGCGATAGGGCACGCAATGCATGAGAAGCGATCAGCCTGCGCTTCTGGCCGCCCTTGAGGGCGTCAGCCCGGGCGTCTGCCGGTGTGGTTCAGTGCGTCAGGCGGGGGCGATCGCTGCCCAGAGTACCGCAATGTGAGACAGGGCGTCGCGATGTTGGATGCGTGCCTCACGCCGGAACTGGCCGCCGAGATAACCTGCCAGCCGGTTCGCCGCCACGGTGTGGATGCGGCTGTGTTCTTCTCCAGACATCATGATTCCTCTGGCGCTCGCGGGGGTCGACGTGTCCATCGTCTCTGGGGTGGGGACCGGTTTCGAGACAACCGGTGAACAGCGTCACGGAGGTGAACAGGCTGGTGGAGCACCGGATTTCTGACGCATCTGCTGTGGAGAAAGCGGTGACGCTGGCTGTCGCGGAACTCGGCGAGAGACCGACCGGTGATCGGGTTCGCTGGCGCCCCCTGCACCCTTGGCGGCCCTACCTGGGTGGAGGACGTGGCTCCCGCGACCATCTGGGGGCGCGGGCCTTCAGCTGCACGCTCAGACCCGCGGCGTGGGACCGGCTGCTCACCTGGTGTGCTGACCTGTCGGGTGAGTTCCGCGCATCAGGTGGATGCCGGGGCGCGGGCAGTGCAGCTGTTCGACTCCTGGGTCGGGACGCTCTGCCTGTACGACTTCACGCCACCCGGGTTGCCCCCTACTCGCGGCGGGTGTTGGAGAGCGTTTCCGTACCTCGCATCCACTTCGGCACCGGAACCGGACACCTGCTGGAGGTCATGGCTGAATGCGGATCCGAGGCAGATGCGGATCGATCACCGCATCCCCCTGGACGAGGGCCGCGTGCCGTCTGCGGAAAAGGTGCTCCAGGGCAACATCGATCCCGCGCGACTGGCAGCAGGCTGGGAGAACCATCGCCACGCACCAGGGATGTCGTTGAGCGCGGTCGATCCGCTCCCCGCCCATCGTGGTCAACCTTGGGCACGGAGTGCCACCTGAGACCGATCCTGGTGGTGTTGACGCTCGACTCGTCTCCTGGTGCACGAGCTGTGAGGGCCGTGATCGTCGGGGCCGGGTGTGGCTGGGCTGGCGGCTGCCCACCCGGCTGGCCCCGCGCAGAGCGCCGAGGTTGTCGTCCTGGAGGCCTCGGACGGATCAGCGGGATGGGTGGCGCCGCTCGGGAGATCGCCGGGGAAGGTGATTGAGCGGCGGGGCCGAGAGCCTACGCCCGCCGTCTGGGAGTCGTGGACGAACTTTGTGTGCGACCCTCGGGCTGGAGGTCGCGCTGCTCCCAGGGGGACCGCATCCGCTGGTCCACTACGCGGTCCTGGCGGCGCCGACGGGTGTTGGCAATTCCCGCCGGTCCGGATGATCCGGCCCCTGACAGCTGCCCTGGACGGCGCGGACCTGGCAGCAGCACTGGCTGAACCTGGACTCGGCGACGAGATCGGGGCCGACGCCGCCACCGTCGGTGAACTGGTGACGCAGCGCCTCGGTCGATGCATCACCGACCGGCTGGTGGCTCCTGTGACCCGAACCGTCTACCGGATGGAACCCGATCGGATGCCGCGTTGGCGCAGTTCGCACGCCTGCGGGGACCTGGCTCCCTCGTATGCGAAGGTCGCGGCGGCCCGCGGCAGCCATTCTGCCGTCGCTAACCCGTCGGAGGGCTGATTCGTCTCGTCGAGGGCCCTGGCCTCCGACATCCGGGCAACGGTGGGAGATCGGCTCGGTGCCCGCGTCACCGGGATCGGACGCGATGCGACGGTCACCGCTGGTGAGCACCGGCTGAAGGCCGACCGCGCTGATCCTGGCCTGTCCCGCCCACCCCGCCGTGGACCTGCTCGGTGAGCTGGGAATCCTGCATCGGATCGCTGACAGGGTCTCGGTCAGCACGGTCCTAGCGCTGGAGCCCGAGCGCCGTTGGCAGGGCGCCGGTCGGTTCTGGGGTGATGCTCGGCCGCCGATTCCGGGGCTTGCTGCCCGGGCACTGACGCATCTATTCGGCGGAAATGGCCCTGGGCGGCGGGGATGTGGAACTGATCCGCCTCGGCTACGCACCGATGCCCAAGCCCCACCACGGGCAGGCTGACCGATGCTCGTCTGCTGCTTGGCGTGCGAGAACCTGGTGCTCCGTGATCACGCCTGGTGCGCTGGGTCGCGCTGTGCTCTAAGGCGCTTCCGTCTGCGGAGCAGGAAAAGCTTGCTGGGCTCCCTCCCCAGCCAACGTCAAGGTGGTGGGAGCCTGGAGTAGCTGGCAATGGAATAGAAGCCGCAATCGCATCTGGCCTGGAGGCGGCAGCATGAAACTGGGAACGCGTCATCGACCCTGGCAGTACCCAATCCACATGGGTGGCCGACAGGCTCCGCGCTCTTGGCTGCGAGGTGGAGATGATGTCACCATCCGGACCCGCGAGTGATCGCGAACGCGGGTCGCTGACCCGACTCTCTGGGCTCAGGTGTTTGCCGCAGGCTTGCAGTTCCTCGTTGCTCAGGGGAGAGGTGGACCTGGCTGTTCATTCACTGAAGGACCTCCCGGTTGAATCCCGTTCCCGGACTGGTGGTCGCACCACCCGGAGCAGGGAATCCCCGCGACGCGCTGTGCCCCGCGACGGCCTGAGCCTGGCCGAACTGCACGGAGGGGCCCAGTGGGCACCGGGTCGCCGCAGCGGTGCGCGCAGCTGCGGGCCCTGCGTCCCGACATGGTCCTTCGTCGACATCCGCGGCAACATCGACACGCCCAGCTGTCCCGGGTGACCTCCGGCGACCTGGATGCGGTGGTGCTGGCGCGGCGAGGCTGCGCCGCCTCGGGCTCGCGGGACGGATCACGCAGGAACTGCCTATCCTGCCCGCCCCCGGGCAGGCGCTCTGGGGTCAGGCGCCGGGCCGGTGATGCCGCCCTGATCGCCGCCCTCGAAGCCCCTGGAGGACGCGGACACGCGACTCGCGAGTCACCGAGGAACAGGGCTGTCCTGGCGGCCCTGGGCGGTGGCTGCGCGGCTGATAGCGGCCCTCAGGACCGGCGACAGGCTGGCGGCGGGGTGCACTCCGTCGGCGGCACCCGCCAGGCCCGACCGAGCGCTGCTGATTTCCGGTGCAGGAAGAACCGCCGCCTCCCGGCTGCTCGCCCTCGGCGCCGCCGACGGCCAGCTGGACGCCACCCGCGCCGTCCCGGCTGGCCGGAGTTCCGCGACGACGCGGACTGCTGGCTCGGCCGGGGACGCAGGGTGTCTCTTCCGCGAGGCGGCGCGCTCGAAGGCACTGAGCGCCGCCGGACTGGAGTCACGACCTTCCAGTGCAGGCTCGGTGGTGCTGGTCGACGGGCTCGACCTCAGGCGAGGCCGACTGGTCGGTGGTCACCTCCCGCCCGCACCGTCGAGGGCTCTTCAGGGGCTGGGGTCCGGCTGCCTGGGCGGATCGCCGCCGTCGGTAGGCGACCGCAGCGGCCCTGGAAAGCAGCCGGGTACGCGGTGGACTCTCGTCCGCAGAAGGCCAGCGCGGCAGGACTCGTCGAGGAGTTCCCAGTCGGCACGGGACGGTGGTGATCCAGGATCGGCGCTGTCAAACCGGATCTTCCCGAGGTCTGCGGGAACTGGGCTGGCAGGTCGATGTCTTCCCCCGTGTGCACGATGGAGGCGACCCAGGAACCCGCCGAACTGGCGGCGCAGTGAAGGCCGGGAGTTCGCGGCGGTGGTCGTGACCGCGGGCTCGGTGGCGCGGGTGATCGACCAACGGCTGGGCTGGCCGGAGGGAAACCGGGTACTGGCCATCGGACAGCCCACCGCGAAGGTGTTGAATGAACTCGGGGTGGCGGCCAGCGTCTCGCCGTCCCCGACGCGGAGGCGGTCGCAGGCGCCGCTGAACTGGTGGGAAGGAAACGCGCGATCGAGCGCACGCAGGTACGCACCACAGCCGCCATGAGAAGACTGGTCCGTGAAACCCGACGCACACCGGCGCAGCTCGTCCTGCCTGTCTTCGTCGGCGAAACTACGACGAATCGCCGCCATGCCGGGGTAAAGCGGCAGCACTGTTGAACAAATCGGTGGTGTCGCACGGTCGGCGGCAGAAGCGGGACTGGGTGGGATCATGCTGTTCAGGTGCCCGACGATGACGGACAAGGGACCCGCGGGGCACACAGGCTTCAGGCGCCCGACGGCATCGAACAGCGGGCCATCGCCGCCTGCCGGGAAGCGGTCGGTGATGATCTCGTGATCATGTCGGATGTGTGCCTGGACGGGTTCACCAGCCACGGACACTGCGGTTTCCTCGCCGAGGACGGCCGTGTGATCAATGACGAAACCTGCGATGCCTACGCGCAGCGAGGCGGTGGCGCAGGCCCGGGCCCGGCACACGTGGTGGCGCCGTCGCAGGATGATGGACGGCCAGATCCGGGTGATTCGCACTGGCCTGGACGCGGCTGGTTTCGAGGAGGTCAGGATTCTGGCCTACTCGGCGAAGTACGCCTCCGCGTTCTCATGGGCGCTTTCCGGGAGGCGGTCGGCTCCTCCTGCAGGGATCGACTTTGCACCTACCAGCAGGATCGCAGCAAACCGCCGCGAGGGCCTTAGGGAAGCACTGCTGTGACCTGGCGGAGGGCGCCGACATGGTGATGGTTAAACCCGCCAGCCACTACCTCGACGTCTTGCCGACGTGGCTGCAGTCTCGAAGGTTCCGGTGGCGGCCTACCAGGTGTCGGTACACGCCATGATCGAGGCGGCGGCGGAACGCGGGTGGATTGACCGGCGCGCTGCCATCGAGGAATCGATCACGAGTATCGTTCGCTCGGGCGCCGATGTGGTGCTCACCTACTGAGGCGTTGAGGTTGCCGGATGGCTGGGATGAACCAGAATGGATGACACGAGCTTGTGAGGCGATCCGGGCAGAGTCAACTCGCCCGTGCCGGGCACTTTGCGTCGTGGGTGGCACGCCACGTTTCATCAAACAGGCATCCGGGTGCCGCGTGACCGATGTCGACGGCACCAGCTATGTCGATCTTGTCTGTTCCTGGGGCCTGCGCTGCTCGGGCACGCCCACCCTGAGGTCATCGCAGCCCGTGCGGGAGGCGGCCGCCAGGGCCTCAACTGGGGCGCCGACGGGCGCAGAGGTGGAGCTCGCCGAGCGGATCCGTGCCGAGTTCCTATCGCGGAACACGTGAGGCTCGGTCTCCACCGGCACGGAGGCCACCATGACCGCGGTAGCGGATTGCCCGCAGGGCTACGTGTCGCGACAAGATCGTCAAGTTCGCGGGCTGCTATCACGGCCACTCGGATGCGCTGTTTGGCCGCCGCCGGTTCAGGTGTAGCCAGGGGTTGCCGGGAAGCGCCGGGGGTGACGGCGGCTGCCGCGGCCGGACACCATCGTGCTTACTCACAACGACTGGACGACGAGCTGCGTTTGCTGTTCGAACGGATCGGCGGGCAGATCGCGGCGGTCATCACGGGCGGCGCCCGCGAACATGGGGTCGTCGCGGTCAGTTCAACGCCGGATCCGGAAGCTGACTGCCGAACACGGGCACTCGCGGTCCTCGACGAGGTGCTCACCGGTTTCCGCGTCAGGTCTCCGGCTGGTGGGGGTTTCGAAGCGGGTCGAGGCCCAGGTGGACGCCCGACCTGATCACCTTCAGGAAGGGTGGTTGGCGGTGGCATGCCCCTCGCGGCGGTCGGGGTCGCAGGAGAGTCATGGATCTGCTGGCGCTCAGCGCTCTATCAGGCGGGTACGCTCTCGGGAATCCTCTCGCCCACTGCGGCGCGGGATCGCCACCCTGGACCTGGCAAAACCGGAGGTCTGCGACAGGGTCGATGCGCTCTGCCGAGCTGCAGCGGCTGGTCGGCGACGCACTGACCGGGGTCAGGTACCCCCGTCATCCAGACCACCCAGGGAACCTGTTCTCCGTGCGTGTTCTTCAGGAGAAGCCCGTCATCAACTACGCAGACGCCCAGGACCAGGACACGTCCCAGGGCGGTTCTTCCATGCGATGCTGGACGGGGGGTGGCGCTGCCGCGGTCAAGCGGGCTTCTGAGCGTGGTTTCCTCTCGGTTGCCCCGCGACGACGCGGCCATGGAGACCATCGCAGCGGCCTGAAACAGGCGGCCAGGGCCCGCGCTTTGCCCAGCAGGGGAGAGCATCCGATAGTCTGGAGCAGCTCTCAGGGGCTATGGCGCAGTTGGTAGCGCGCTTCCATGGCATGGAAGGGTCAGGGGTTCGAATCCCTTGGCTCCACCCCACACAAGGCTCCCAGTAGCCTTAGTGCCGTCAGAACTCAGCCCGTGATACGACGCAGCACCCGGGAGTAGCCTACGGCCACCGGCTTTCTCACGAGCGTTGCCAGGACGTCCGGCACACCGCGGATGCTGAAGTCTTGTTCCCAGTGGGGACGGCTTCCGGTGCCCACTGCCTCGATGCTCGCGTGGATGGTGCCGGTGAGTACCGGTCCTGTCTTGATGATGACCGCGTAGTTCGGTGGCTGCCACCTGTTCACGGCATGTGATCGTCGAACCGCAGCGGGCCCAGGCGGTACGCGCCACGAAATGGCTTCCTGCACGCAAGGCGGAGTCATCGTCGCTGCTCACCTTGGTGAAGGGGCACTGCCGTGCTGCGCCGCGACAGTTCCCAGTTTTTCTCCATAGCTCTTCGGGTGGCAGGGCCGATTCAAACTCCACCACGAACCGTGTCATCCCGTGGTCTCCACCTCAACCACGTTCAGGCCTGGCATCGGCTGCGGATGCCGCGCACTGCTGGTGAGGCGGCCAGCGCCTCGCGTCGCGACTCGGCCAGGTTGACGACAGGCACGATGGGCCGATCGAGTCCCGCCGGGATCAGCGCTCGACGCTAGCAGCTGCGCGGGTCAGAACCGGGAGCGCTGGAGTTCAGGGTTGAAAGATGCGGAAGTAGGGCGCAGCGTCCGCGCCGCTGCCGGCCACCCACTGCCAAGAGACAGGATTGATGGCCTCGTCTGCGTCCGAGGTGTCCCAGAACCACTGCTCGCCGTCTTGCCATGGCTGGGCATGTTCTCGGTGAACAGCGATGCAGCGACCATGCGCACCCGGTTGTGCATCCAGCCGGCCTGCCATAGTTGCCACATTCCGCCGTCGACGAGGTCGATGCCGGTGCGCCCTGTCGCCAGGCGCCCCGCGCCAGGTGGTCGTCGGGACGATGAGGGGAATTCCGCAGCTGAACGCATCAGGGTGTCCTCCAGATCTCCGCGGTAGTGGAGCAGGTGCCAGCAGAACTCGCGCCAGTAGAGTTGCCTGGTCCAAGCGGCAATGTCCCTCGCCCGCGGCCGTGCTGCTACGGGCTGCGGTCAAGGCCCGGCGCGGCGATAATTCCCCGCACCGCAGCCTCGGCGAGATTCTGCTGGTGGATCTTTCCTCCCCGGGCAGGTCACGGCGTTTGGCATAGCCGGGCAACCAGCCGTCGATGGCGTCCAGTTGCTGCCGGGCTGCCAATTCACCGGGCTCCCAGTGCTGTTCCGAGGGGTGTCGTCCCACCAGGCGGGGCCGTCGTCGAGCAAGCCAAAGGTCCTCCAGTTCTGCAGGACACCGTCCTCCCGCAACGTGGAGGGCTGTGGCCGCACCGTCGGTGCGTCGACCGGTGGGGGCTCCGGGCAGAGAGGGCACCGAGGGGCAGGTCGGCTACAGGCCCAGCTGAAAGGGTGAAAACTTGGTAGTGGAGCCGTTGGCCGTCTGTACAGCCAGGGTTCGACAGGCAGAGCTGCCGGGGTGGCTGTGCGCTCGGTGCGAGAATTCAACTCTTGCTTGATGGCGGCGTCAATCAGCAGGCTGCCGGGGCGTAGCGTCGTGTCCAGTGCACGCACGTGGGTTGTACAGTGTCCACGACTCGGCGCATGACGTTCGCGGCATCACGGGCGAGGATGGGTGGAATGCCGGGTTGGCAAGCCGTGGCGCCAGCTGTTGCAGGCTGCGGTGGTACCACCACCGGGCGGCTGCGCACCGAGCGAGCGCGGACCGTACTCGATTGTTTTCTTGCATCGGTCCTGCGGGTTTCGTGGATCCACAGTGCCACCACGGGTCCGTGTGCTGCCGCGCAGGCGGCTGTCAGAGGCCGGGTGGTCAGCCAGACGGAGGTCGTCGCGAAGCCAGATCAGTGTGGTCATGGATGGTCCTGGAAGGGTTCAGTGCAGGAGTCGGCTGGCGGTGCTGAGGTTCGGTCCCAGCGGAGACGACCACGGCGCCCACCAGAAAGATGGTCACCAGGATCAGCCCCGCGGCCAGAGCTTCTGCCAGGACCCGTAGCCGACTTTCGCCAGTGCGGCGGTGGCGCGGGGCAACGGCCCCTGAGCCTCGCCCCGCCTATCCAAGTGAGGGCCAGCAGCAGCGTCCCAGGGTAGAACAGCGCGTCGCCCGGGGAAGCCGCAGCGACCAGGCCAGCACGCCCGCACCCACAACGGTGGCGGCACTGACTACCCGGCGCCGCGGGCTGGCATCCTGCAACGCATTGGAAGCGACAGGGCCAGCGCTGGCGATCTTGTTGGCAGAAGGTGGGGAGGTCATCGGCTGCTCTCGATCGAGTAAGCGGTTCCACCCGAACCCGGGCGCAGAGTGTTGTGTTCAAGCATTCTTGTCACCATGGCCAATCGTACGGGAATGCTGACTGGTGCCTGAGATACGTCGGAGGGTCTGGTGCTGGAGCTGCCTGCTGGACGAGGGGCTGGTCGATGCGGGTGCTGGTCCGCGACGCGCGTCGAAGCTGGAGGCCTCTGTACGGCAGCGCGTTGAGGTAGTTGAGGGCGACGCCGAGTCGGACGAGGACCTCGCTCGCGCGCTAGCGGGGAGCCAAGGTGGCCTGGTTTCTGATGCACTCAATGGGCGGCGACGGGGACTTCGCCAAAACTGGGCGTTCCATTGCGGAGGCTTTTGCCAAAGCTGCTGCGGGCAGCGGTGTGGAGCGGATCGTTTATCTGGGTGGCCTGCACCCCGGCGAGGAGGATCTCAGCGAACACCTGGCTCGCCGGGTGGCGGTCGGCGAGGTTCTGATGGGCAGCGGCGTCCGACCGCCGCCATCCACGCCGGCGTGGTGATGGGCGCCGGCTCCGCATCCTTCGACATGTTGCGCACGCTCACCGAGCGGCTCCCGCTGCTGGCGGCCCGGCCTGGTTGCGCAAGCAGATCCAGCCCATCGACGCCGCCGATGTCGTGCACTACCTCGTGGCTGCTGCGGACCTCCGGCGGAGGTGAACCGCACCTTCGACGTGGGCGGCTGACCGGCTCAGCTATGCCGAGATGATGCAGCGCTATGCCCGGGTGAGGGGCCTTGGGCCCGCGCCCGGTGGCCACAGCTCCGGTCGATGACCCGCGGCTGGCTGGTCATTCGGATCGGCCTGATCACGCCAATTGAGGCGAAGCTCGCCGCACCGCTGGTGGGGTCGATGCTGCACGACACCGTGGTCAAGGAGAACGATCTGGACCTGCTGGTGGGCTCGAAGGGCCAGCACCACCGGTTTTCGACGACTCAGTACGCGAGGCGTTCCGCGATCTTGACTCGTGGAAATTTGCTCGCACCATCGCGGTGGTGGGCGCGGTAGTCACCGCCACTGCCGTGGCCGGTGGCATCGCCACCGTCCCAACTCGTTGTGGTATCGCAGCCTGCGCAAGCCGTGCTGGCAGCCGCCGGCAGCAGCCTTCGGCCCGAGTATGGACCATGCTGTACGCCGACATCGCCTTCGTCTCCGCCCTGCACTGGCCGACCGTCTGGAGGGTTTCGAGGACGATGACGTCAAACCTTACGCCGCAGCATTGGCCGCCAACCTGCCCTGAACGCGAGCTGGTCCTGGGTTTTCTTCCGCTCCCGCAATCTTCCGCTGGCTACTGGCGTCGCGGCAGCAGCAGCCAGCTCAGCCGATCTGGTGCGGCGGTATGGAGTCCAGACCCAGCGCGGCGTCGTGCTGGCACCCTATGCGGCCTGGACCGGGTTCGCGGCCGCGCTCACCGCTGAGCTTCTGCGCAGGAACCCCCGACGATGAACCAGTGACCCAGCCGGATCACATCGAGGGGCCACTATCATGCAGAAAACGAGCGACAGGACGGGATGAGGACTGATGCCCGAGAGCGCACATGATGTGGTGGTGGTGGAGTGCCGGCGTCGCTGGCCGTCCTGCGCCCGTGAGTTGGCCCGCCTCGGGCTGGATGTCGTGCTGTTGGGGCAGCCGAACGGGTAGGAGGTCGAGTCACCAGCGACGACGTGGACGGCTTTCGTTGTGGACCGTGGATTCCAGGTCCTGGACCCTGCCTACCCCAATCTGCGCAAAGGTGGTCCCGATGGGCCGGCTCGGTCTGCGTTCCTTCCCGCGACAGGTGCGGGTGCGCACCGGCGACAGGATTTGGTGGAACTGGATGACCCAGAGTCGCCGCCCCGGCCGTCTGCCTGCCGCTCTGGCGTCAGGGCTGGTCCGTCCGGGAGACTTAGCCCTGCTGGCAGCCGTGGCGCGGTCGGTGGTCCGGGACAGGCCACGCGGCGAGAACTTTGACTCAGCGGTTTCACGGGCCCCTGCGGCGGCAGGTGGTTGACCCCTTCCTGGCAGGCGTCCTGTGCGAGCGTGATCAGTCCACCTCGGCGCGATTCGTGTCCTGGCTGCTCGCGATGTTCGCAGTCGGGACCCCAGGGCCTCCCCCAGCGGTGGGATGCGCACCCTGCCGCGGCTGATGGCCGAGGGTCTTGACGTGAGATTGGTACGACTGTCGGTACGTCGATCTAGAGACAGGCACCCTCGCCACCAGCGCAGGTGAGGTTTGCCGGGCGTCACGTGGTCGTGGCGGCGGGCCCCACAGCGACAGCTCCAGCTCACCGAGGCCCCGTCCCTGAGGTGAATGCCAGTGCACCTCCTGGTTCGCTACGACTAAATCTCAAGTGACACCGCGGCCATCCACCTGGATGGCTCAGGTGAGCCCAAGTGGCCACCACTACGGTGGTCAGCAACCTAGCACCCGAGTATGCCCCCGCCGGTCAGCATCTGGTGGCCGCGCTGACTCTGGCAGACGCTCCCGGCAGCGACCCTCGCGAGGTCGACGAGGGAGCCGTGCGCATCGCAGCTCGCCCACATCTACCAGACCGACACGGCCGCTTGGCGCCTGGTCGCCCGCCATGATCTGGCCGAGACCGTCCCAGCCGTGGCTCCCGGGCGGCATGGGTCGCCCGCCGCATCGAGCGCCGTGGGCGCGCGCTGGTGTGCGGGGACCAGTTCGAGTAATGCGTCGTTGGACGGCGCAGCGGCCTCCGGCCTCAAGGCCGCCGCAGCAATCGTGCGGCGAGGTTGAGCCAGAAGGTGCGGGCCCGGGACACAGGTGTGGGGACGATGGATCAAGTTAGGGTCTTGATGACGGCAACATGAGGACCGTCCTGAAAGTCATGGCGGAACAGCGAGGGAACCCTGATGACCGTCGTGCCCGTTGCTCTTGTTGCTGGCGGTTCGCGTGGCCTCGGACTGGAGATTGCTCGCCAGCTTCATCGGCGTGTCCATCACGTAGCTTTGTGCGCTCGTGATGAGGCTGCTCTGCAGCGTGCAGCGTGCACGGCGTGCAGCGTGCAGCGTCCGAGTTCGAGGAACGTGTATCCATCCATGTCATGGACATCACTGACCGCGAGGGCGTGCAGCGCGTGGTCGACGAGATTTCGAATGGCTGCGGCCCCATCGAGATGGCGATTCACGTGGCCGGCATCATTCAGGTGGGGCCTGCCGCAGACGTAGCATTGGAGCACTTCGATCAGGCGCTCGACATCGCGGCCAGGGGCCCATCAACATGGCGTGGAGCGTTCTTCCGTCGATGCGGGAGCGTCGTCGTGGACGCATCGGCGTGGACGCCTCCGTGGGTGGCGTCGTGAGTCACGCCCATCTGCTGCCATACTCCACAGCCAAGTTCGCAGCCCTGGGCTTCACTGGCGGGCTGGCTGCTGAGTTGGTGGGCACTGGCGTGACGGCGACGAGCATCGTTCCCGGACTCATGCGTACCGGTTCCACGACCAGGCCGCCTTTACTCGGGTGACGCCGCTGCCGAACACAATTGGTTTAACGTGGCAGCCTCAGCGCCTCTGATCTCGGCTGACTCCACGCGGGCCGCTCGGCGCCTGGTCGATGGTGTCTTGGCGGTGAAGCCTTTGGTGACTGTCGCTCCGCTGGCGTGGATGGCGTATCGGGTGCGCGGCCTGATGCCGGGCACCACGACCCAGGCGATGGGGATCGCCAACAGGGTTTCTGCCCAGGGCGACGGGAAATGCGGTGCCAGTCAAGGGATCGCAGCTTAGCGTGCCACCTGTCGTGCAGAGACTCACCCACTGGGGCCGGCGCGCGGCCGCTCGCAACAACGAGGCGTGACCGAAACTCAGGCCGACCACCCCGATGACATCACAGACACCAGCCCACCACACTCGACGAGAGGACGGCCATCGACAGACACTCATCGACCTTGTCAAAAAGTCCCGCTTTGCCATGTTCACCACCCGCACTGCGGAGGGCATCATGATCTCGCGTCCGCTGACCGTCCAAGAGGTCACAGAGGAGGGACATCTGCTTCATCGTCCCCGGCGACGAGGGACGCGGCCCCGAGAGCCGACCGTGCCGAGGTGAACCTCGGCTTCAGCCACGACATGACCTTTGCCTCCGTGGCAGGGCACAGGTGAAATCCTCCACGATAGGGACAAACTCGAACAACTGTGGGGCATCGGGACCCAAGCCTGGTCCGACAAGGACGAGACCCCCAGAACACCTCCAAAGTCGTGCTCGTCGTTCATGGTGAGACGGCCCAGTACTGGAATGCGCCCTCCAAACCGGCTTCAAGGGCCTGCTCACCGATGAGAAGCCCGGCCAGCGAAAGCGGCACTACGAAGCTGTGACAGCTACTCCGGCCAGTCCTAAGGCAAGACGAGAGATCGCCATTTTCCGATTTCGGAGCCACAGTTGGCTCGTCTCTCCGTAAGAGCGCTCATAGTCAGGATTCCCTTGTCCCGGCATCTCCGGATGCTGTGGTTGGGATGTGGAGCCAGGGCCGCTGAGTATGGTGTTCCCACAGCCCGACCCCTCCGCTTGGTGTCAGACCGACACACCAGATTGGCTTTGTTGTCGTATGACCGACCCGGCAGGGAAACCCGAGCACCCACGTCAGCCCTAACAAAAACCAACGCACCGAGCCACACAAACCGATCTGGAGGCAACCGGTGGGCTGCGACCAGACGGACCCCGGCGAGGGCTGCAGTCAGGGCATCCCGGCGATTCTCGTCAGCGTCCCTACCTCGCACCGCCAACGTGTGCACGATCCTGATCCGACCGTGGGGCCGCTTGGTGGCTGCACTTGGTCGTGCTGTGGGGCCTCTGGAACGCTTTCAAGTTCGTTCTCAACGGTCCCGTCAGCCTGTTCCGTCTCGTGCGAGCGGTCATGCGTGAGCAGATGATGGCCCAGGCGGTGTGTCCGAAAGGACCAGGTACGGTCTCCGCAACTCACGCTGCTGAACTGCCTCTTTTAATCATGCCGGCGTGGTCGTCAACATGGCCGGATCGACGCTTCCCGACGCGCGATGGTTCGATGCACGGTCTGCGGGTCCACCTCGAACCGGCGCCAGCTGCATGAGCGTCCAACCAGCCTGGTACAGCCGGGCGGTTTCCTGGCCTGCCACAGGTCCAGACCCGCGCGGCGAACAGGCACGCTGCGAGCGGGCAAGATGGGCAGCCGCGGTCAGGCGGTGGATATGGAACTGCTTGGCCAGCCCACGCAGGAATCGCGCCGGCCTCGTAGACGGCGACCAGCTCGTCGACTTCGGCGTCGGTCAGAAAGATTTTTGAGCCATCTCAAGTGAGCGGACAGACTGGCCCCGGAGTCCACAACACAGGGTTCCGGCGATCGCTTCGATGTCCGGTAAACCCCTCGCGACCCGCGAGAACACAGTTCGATGCGCCGAGCCAAAGTTGTCAAACTCTCGTAGCTCCGCAGAACGGAAACGAAACGTGATCCACCCACCCACTCCGCTGGCAGGACCGTCCCCTATGCTTTCCATCACAAGAAGTAGCCCTGGAGCGGCGAAGACCTGAATACAGTGCAGGGCTGAGCGGCGGGCGCCGCTTTGAGGCAAGAAAACAGCGACCCAACTCCGGGAGGGGCAAAAATGCGTGCACGAGAATTCGACATCAGACTCATCGAGGCGGACATTGAAGAATTCAAAGAAATTTGCTCGATGTTTTCCGGGACGTGTTGACTGGGGTGATCATGATCACCCTGATGAGAGTATCTCCTGCCGCCTGTTGAAGGATGACAACCTGTTGGTAGTGGTTGCCAAGGCCGAAAACGAAGTGGTCGGCGGGTTGACGACCTACGTTCTCCCTGGTTATGAAGTGGCGAGGCCCAGTGTTTTATATTCACGATCTAGGGTGAAGAAGAGTTTTTCAAGGCCAAAGGGGTGGGGAAAAAGCCTGATAGGTCATTTGATAGACCATGCGAGGAATAATAATTTTCACGACATCTTTGTCGACGCTCGAACAAGATGACAATGAAGATGTGATAGCTTTCTACAGGAAAGCTCCTCTTTTGACAACGAGCAAACAAAAGTGCTGCAATACGCCGTCAAAGCTTTGATCTGGTGGCAAACCGACAAGCTTTGATGCGCGTGTCCGGCAATCGTGGGCCGATGTCGCGATGTGGATCAGCTTGCCGGGGCTGCTCGGTGTCGAGTGCTCCCACTTGGCGAGGCGGGGTGTCGTACCCGAATGACTCTCAAAGGCAGATCGCTACGGTGGAGGATGCGGGGCCCGGACGTCGTCGCACGTTCCGACCCCGACCCGTGCCGATTCACAAGGTCTGCTCACTGACGACAGGGAAGCTTCATGTCCCTCGCAAAGAAAGACCGCATCCAAGAACCGGGCCGGCCGTACCCCGTACCTCTTCGAAGGGCACCCTCAGCCCGACGAAGGTGCCCGGTATCCCGCATCAAACGAGCGTTGGCCGACATCGGTGTGAGGGCGGGTGACTGGCCGGACGGTTTACTCCTGACCCTGACCGACAACAGCATCACCTCCTTCTTCGTCTTCGCAGAGATGCTGAACGTCATCTAGTGGATGTTCAACGCCTTGAGCCCATTTGGAAGAGCGCTGCTGCGTTGTAGCCGACTCGTGGAACGTGAACGACAGCACGGTGGCGGGCCGGCATCATCGTCTCGCCGCAGGAGGACATGGCGCGTCTGAGCGGGGCCATGAGGCTGCCGGTGGAGGTCAGGGCTGACCGATGACCAGCTCGAATACTTCCTTCGTGACGCCATTGACGGATGCGGGTTCTTCAGAGCGGTTCCTGGAGGAAGCATTCCGCAGACGCGATTCGACACCCTGGCCAAAGCAGGCGGGATCCGGATCGGACCCCGTAGAGGAGATCCTCGCCGAACTCGACGGGCAGCCCGAGGATGTCGTGGCCCAGTTGGTCGAACGAGGCGCGTGCGGTCGCCGACACCGACATGGAACAGGCGGTGACGCTCTGTCGCAGGCATCCGGATCGCCAGGGGCAGCCGACCTGGATCCGGTGTCAACCGGCATCAACGATGTTTTTCGCCGCCATGATGGAAAATCCTCGACCACCCGGGGATCCAGGAACCCAGGAAGCCGCTCTCGGCCGGGCCGTACTCGAAGAGCTCAGGACGGAGAGCCGGGAACAGGGCGGCGACGAGGCCGCTCGGGGGCGTCCGGGGGACCGCCGGTCTCTGAGGGTGGACATCAGCACGACCACGGGATCCGGAAATTCGAGGATCTGGAGGACGAGATGCTGCGCCTGTTCGGGGCAGGGAAAGCGCCGATTCCGCCGCGTCCGGCCTTCCCCGGATCACCTTCCCTCTCGTCCTGGAAGCGCTGGTGACGACTACGACTTCATCGAGAAGAACGGGGCCGCCAGATGCTTTCGATCGGGCACAACGGACGGTAGATGGTGGGTCACGCTCGAGGGCACGGAACTGGTCGTGACCTCTCGGGGACGGGGTGGACTGGGAAGCCCATGACATTTTCAGGACCGCTGATGCTCAACGAGATGGAATGTGGACAACCGCGCTGACGCTGCACAGCGGCATGGCCGGTCGCGTGGGTGAGGTGGCGGCCACCGGGGAGGAAAAACCGGTCGAATGCCGCCGAGTCCAGCTCCACTGAGTTCCATGATTTCCTGGACGAGATCATCGCCCGCGCCTCGCGGTGCATGGGCGCGGGGGCGACCAAGGACCAGATTGCCGACATGCTGGCCACGGCCGTTGATGAGGTGGAGAGCATCGACGATTTCCTCCGCGCGGAACTTGAAATGTTCGACACCGTTGACATCGATGCCGACAAGTGACGTGCCGCCAGGGAACTGGCATGGCGCGACCAAGGACGGAAGGGTTGAGATGTTGCCGCACATCGTCGCTGTCGGCGTGGGATTGATCAGTGGGGACGCCGACGCGCCTGCTTCTCGGCGTGCGGCCGCGCTGAAGGATCCCGTCTCGGTGACCGCCCGGGCATACCGCAGCCCTCGATGCTCAAGCGTTCGGGCATAACTCCACCTCGCATGACCTCAATGTCCTGGCAGATGCCGTGAAGCTCACGTGCGGGAGGGACGAGGGAGTCCGGTCGGACCTCGAACAGGTATCGACAGGCGGACGCTTGTTCCTACCATGGGGTGGACGAAGAAGTGCATGATGCACGATCTGCAAGGCGTTGCCGACACACTGTTCATTCCGCTGGTTGCGCGGATCCACGTGTCAGGAGATTCCCGGAGTGTTTCTACGATGAGAAGGCGCTGTCGCTCGAAAACTTTGTTCCGGCGACGGCATCCGGAAATCGTCCTCGGAATACATGTACCTGGCCTCGGTGGCGCGGTACCCGCAATTTTGGATCGGATCGTCAGGGAATTCGCCGGAAGAAACGGGGAATGCAACGTCGTCAATCTCGGGGCCGGGCTGGAAACAGCCGCCTTCCGGCTGGCGGATTGCGGCGCGAGGTTCTACGAGATCGACCTGCCCGAGGTCATCGAGGCCAGGGAGAAAGTGATCCCCAAAGGCCCCGGCGAGGTCCTGATCGGTTGCGATGTCCTCTCCTCGACTGGCTTCACGCATCGATTCATCGATCCGACGCTGTTCATGGCCTCAGGCGTGTTCCAGTAATTCCCGCAGAGACAACGTCATCGGTCTCGCCCGGAAACTCGGGGAATCCCTGCCGGGCAGTGAACTGGTGTTCGACGCCACGGACGAGGTGGGCATGAAGTACGCCAACAAATACGTCAGAGAGACCGGGAACACCACCGCCCCGATGAACTACCATCAACGACCCGAGGCATTCGCCCCGCGCATGCGTGCGGAACTGCTCGAATCAACGTCCTTTCTTCAAAGACATGGAGCCCGGCGTCAGGAGAAGACTCAAGATCGGATCGCGCATCGCAATGAAGGTGGCCGACCGCAAACGCCGCACGATCATCGTGCATCTCAAACTCCTGGGCAGGGAAAAGCTGAAGCCTCGGGCCGCGGGCCGGGGCGGAAAGGCCTTGACGCGCGGATGGCAGGTGACCGACTCACACGGGAAGGGCCGGTTGTTGTTGCGACCCGTTTCCCGCGTGGCCGGGAAACGAGATGGTGGATTGACCTGCCTCTGGTCTCAGCCGGCCAACGCGACCCCGGCGTAAGCGATCACTGCCACCAACAGCGTCGATGCGCTCGCCAGGACAAAGGGCCGCAGGCCGACCTTCAGGGAGATTCCTGACCCTCACCCGCACCCCAGCCCGAACATGGCGGCCGCTAACAGCAGGTTTGCAACATCTCACCGGTGCCCAATACCGCCCCCGGCAAGATCACGAAGGAACGCAGCAGCACCATCACCAGGAACCCGAGGATGAAAGGCGGAACGATCGGAGGAAGTTTTCGTGCGCGACGCCCTGCTGTCTGGGTACATCCGAGCGTTGAAGCCGGCGCTGCCGGAAACTCGGGACCGCGATCACGGGGGCCAGCGAAAATAGCACACGAGCGAGTTTGACGACGACAGCGACAGCCAGTGCCCCACCGCCGATCACACCCCCGATTGCCACCACCTGGGCGATCTCGTGGGTGGAGCCGCCCGCCCATTTCCCTGCGTTCACGGCATCCAGGCCTAGTAGGCCCGCGACGAGTGGCACGAGGGGAATCATCAGGGTTCGAAGATCACCACAGCGCCACCGCCGTGATGGTGTCCTCCCTCAGCCTCATCGTCTGGGTCGGTGACCCCGGCAGCTCCCGCCACAGCGGCAGCCCCGCAGATGGAGAATCCGCAGGCGATCAGCGAGGGGATGAGGCTTGGGGAACCCGCAGCAGCTTTCCCAGCAGGATCGTTCCCAACATTCCGCCCGTGACTATGCACGCAACCACCAGTAGCATCGTGCACCTGGGTTGATGATGCTGGTCAACGACAATTGAGCCCGAGAAGGATGATTCCCGCACGCAGCAGCTTCTTTGCCGAGAATTCGATGCCGGGAGAGGGCCTCTGGGAGGTGGACGACATTGGTCAGGAGCACTCCCAGCAGGATCGCGACGATCAACGCACTGACGCCCGGCAGGAACAGACTGACTCCGTAGCCGATTCCGGCAGCGACCAAGCACGCCACGCATCCGGGAAGACACGCTCACCCCAGGAAGGCGCCAAGTCATGGTCGAAGGGGCCGGATCGTGCATGCGTCATGGGTCCCATCATCCACCCAAGACCATATTTTTCCACGAGGTTACTTGCTCAACCGCAGGAAATGGTCCAGAAGGAAGCGTTTCAGCACTCCACGACGTTGACGGCTAACCCTCCCTCAGAAGTCTCCTTGTACTTCGAGAGCATGTCCTTGCCGGTCTGGCGCATCGTTTCGATCACGACGTCCAGGCTCACGGTGTGGCGTCCATCCCCCCACATGGCCATGCGGGCGGCGTTGATGGCCTTGCTGGCAGCGATGGCGTTTCGTTCGATACAAAGGAACCTGTACCAGTCCGGCGACCGGGTCGCAGGTGAGTCAGCGAATGCTCCATAGCGATCTCGCTGCATTCTCCACCTGGCGGGGTGTGCCACCCAGAGCGTGCAAGACCCGCGGCTGCCATGGCTGAGGCTGAACCCACCTCGCCTTGGCAGCCGACCTCCGCTCCTGCGATGGATGCGTTCGTCTTGATGAGGGAACCGACGGCGGCGGCGGCCAATAGGAAACGATGTACTGCCTTGCGTCGCTTCGCGCTGTTTCCCCTCTTGGTCCCGCAGGGGAGGCGGAAGGAAAAACAGCCATTCTGGTCGAGGGGGTGAACATCCCGAAGGGCACACCGGCCTCGGGCAGTAACAGGTCAGGAACCCGATGACGGCAGGGATCACGCCGGCTGCACCGTTCGTCGGGGCGGTGACTACGCGATGGCCGGCCGCGTTCTCCTCGTTGACCGCCAAGGCGTAGAGATTCACCCAGTCCATGGAACGCATCGGATCCGCGTAGGTGGCGGCCCATTCCATGGAATCCGGGAGTTCGCGGGGCTGGCAGGCCTCGCGCTCACGCAGCCGCTTCGCCAGGGTGCCGGCGCGGCGCAGCACGTTGAGCCCCCGGGCAGGGATCCCGTGTTCCTGGAGCCCCGCGTCGATGCAGTCAAACATCGTGTTCGCCACGAGATCAGATAGGCATCCCACCTCTTCCTCGGCTCGCATGGCGACCTCGTTCTCATGGACCAGCTGGGCGATCGACGGGCCGGCCCTGTCACGGGCGCTCAACAACTCCATGGCCTTGCCGAAAGGATGGGGAAGGGCGAGTGGGAAGCGTCCTCCTTCACCCGATCAGGGGGGCGCACCTGCGGGGCCTGGGGGTCGTCGTTGGTCTGTTCCGTGACGAGACCCGCCACCGATCGAGTAGTAGGTGCGGCGCAGCAATGTCTCACCGGCGGCGTCGCAAGCGGTGATCGTCAGGGCGTTGACGTGATACGGCATGCCGTTCTCGGTACGAAAACGCATGTCCTTGGCATGTCGAACGGCACCTGCCCGATCCCGCGACGGGTAACTGACTCGAGGAGGCAGGGTCGGCAGCAGGGGATTCGACCTCGGGGAATCGAGACCGGTCTCGAGGGCGTGGCCTCGAGTCCCAGCAGGACCGCCCGGTCGGTGCTGTGACCGCGGCCCCGTCGCCCCCAGGGAACCGAACAAGTCGACAGTGATGTGTCTGACCTTGTTCGCTCGCAGCGAACCCGCCAGAGTCCGAGGCGAAGGCCACCCCTGCGCGCATCGGGCCAACCGTGTGGGAGGAGGGGCCGATGCCCACGAGAACAGATCGACCACGGAGGCGGGCGTGGGGAAACCGTACGAGGCCAGTCTCATCGCTGATACCGGAGGCGTGCGCATCACTCAGTTGTTCCGCTTGGAGACGCTCAGGGCCAGAACACCGGGAAAACTGTGCCATCCCACTTCGGTTGGTGTTTCAGCGAATGGGATGGGGGCGGTGGTGTCCGGAGCGGAGCTGCGCCGTGGACCGGATGCTTTCAGAGACCGGGGTTGGCGGAGGTTGATGGGTGGGGAGACGCAGGGCGTGGGGGATCCTCGGTGCGGTGACCCTCCTGCTCGGCGTCGCCATCGTGCTCCTGAGCGGTCTCTAGCAACACCGGATGGTTGTGCACTGGGCATCGCTAGGGGTGCGCACCCGTGCCCGACGCGCGCGCCGTGCGCTTGAGCAGGCCCGGTCGCTCAGCCATGCAGCAGATCACGGCGATCGGCGCGTACCCTCGGTCAGGACCGTGACCACGGCGCCTGCGGCGAGCGCAACACCGCGACGCCGTTGGGTTGCTCACCCGGGAGGTTGCCGACCCAATCAGAGGGGAGAACCGTCGTGCCCGATCAGGGTAGCTGCAAGATCTCCGCGAGGCATCCCGACGACCAATGCCCAGATGGGAAACCCCCAGGACAGGAAACCCGATTTCGGAGCCACTCCGATGAGCAGAGAACCGAACCCCACCATGGCGAGTGCAGGAGCCGGAAAGCGGAACCTGCGGCCAGGTCGTCACTCAGCGCCGCGGAATCGCCCGTCACCCACCACTGACAAAGCCCGAGGCGTGGCGGCGGAGCAGCAGCACCACGGCGGTGACGAACACGCCAGAGCATGCCACCCGAGCCACCAGCCACCGGCTGGTCCTGCCGGACAGCAGCAACCCGAAACGGGCCCGGGACTCCTCCGAGGCGAACCTCAGGGCCACCGAGAGCCCTGCGGCAGCAGCCAGGACCGAGGCGAGTAGCAGGCCGATCCGCGGGGCCAGGTCCTCCGCTCTCCCGCCGAGGCAGCAGGCAAATTGGGATTCCGCCGCGATCGTGGTGGCGAAGTCGTCAGCCATCAACCCCAGAATCGCGACCCAGATCACTGACAGTCAGCAGCGTAGCGCCGCCCGCGTGCAATGGAATGCCACGCGAGCCCGGCAGGTCGGGACAGTAGAGGTCCTGCCTCAGGGCGACCGAGCCGAGTGGTCAGCAGCCCGGAACCAAGGTCGCGGTTGGCCGTGCCCAGCGCGGCGGCGACCGCGCCTCCTGCGGCCAGCAACAACAGCGAAAGCAGAGGCGGCCAGTGCAGGTCTTTCCAGGGGCGCACCTCGACCACCCAGCTCATCGGAGACCCAGACACCGGTCCAGTTCTGCGAGGTCCACGATCATCCTGACCAGGTAGCCGGCAAGGGCCAGCAGAAGACCCAGGCCATTTGCGGCCCGCGGTGTGCTGGTCACCTGGGCGGTCAGCAGACCCACTCAGGACCAGGCCAGACCAAAACTGGCCATGGCGAGTGAATATTCACCACTACCCGTCACCGGGTAGTTCAGCATCACCAAACCGGCCCAGCTGACGAGACCGAACACCGTCCACGAGATGATCAGGGTCACGAACGCCGCAGCCGGCACCGCAGATCCTGTGGATGCGGGTGGAGGTCAACAGCTCAGCACGCCCGGTGGACTCGGGGGTGCGGGTGAGGGGCGGACGGCCAGCAGCACCGACCGGGGAAGGAACGCTGCATGAAACCGACCTCACAAGCGGTGATACCGCCCAGAACGTCAAGGTCATAACCACGGCCGTTCATGGTGATCTGAGCAGGAGGGCCCCCATGGTCGCCACACTAGATCATCCGCTCGGTCTCCTCGCCGTATAGATCCTTCACCCGGAAGCGATGGCGACGACCAGGGCCGCCAGCAGGGTGGGGGACAGGAGCAACCAGAGCCATGCGGTGCGCCACTGCATCCTGAGCAGGGCCACACCCCCGACCAGCCCTCATCGAGGCTCCCCTCATAGCGCTGCCAGAACAGGTCGTCCAGGTTCGCGGGGTTATGGTCAGCCCACGGGGGCCGATGACACGAGCGCCGAGACGACCGGCATTACGTCATCGGACGGCACCGAGAGATCCAGCCGCAGCGGGTCGTCGTTCGTACGCATGCCGTTCCTTCCGGGAGGATTCCGTCCGGGCAACGGGCGATCGAGCCGCGCCCCGATGCGCACGTGGGCATGGTCCTGAGATTGTCGGGGAGATCGGTGACGATGGCGCGCCCGGCCGGATGATCGTCACCTCGTGACGGGAGCAATTCCACCTCGCTCATGATGTAGCTGCTCAATGGGATCGTGCGACCCTCGGCGGCGATCTCCCGGATCGTTCCACGAAACGGCGTTCCATCACCGGGTCAGGCCGGAGGTCGGCTCGTCCAGCAGCAGCAGGGAGGCCCGGGTCGCCAGAGCCGAGATCAGGGCCACCTTCTGCCTGTTGCCCTGGAATAACCACCGACCCGGCGCCGGGGATCGAGCTCGAAGCGTTCGATCAGCTGGTCGCGTCGGCTCCGGTCCTGGCTGCCTGGAAACGCCCCCATCAGGTCGATGCACTCGCCACCCGTGAGCCCGGGCCACAGAACGGTGTCGCCGGGAACGTAGGCGATGTGCTCGTGGATCAGCAGGGCGGCGCGCGGGGTCTGCCCCGAACACCGTGGCCCTGCCGCCGTTCAGGCGGATCTGACCCAGAAGGGCCCCGGATCGTGGTCGACTTTCCCGCGCCGTTCGGTCCGAGAGCCGTGCACGGTGCCGCGCCGGACCCCTCAGGTCGAGGGCCTGCGAGCGCCTGGACGCTGCCGAAACAGCTTGGTCGCATCCTCCAACACAATGGGAGAAGTCAGTTTCAATTGAAGTAACTGTCGCATATGGTGATGGTACACCTCCTCAGTCGCGGTGCCGACCGTGGCGGGATCGTGGACCAGAACGGGGAAGGGCCCGCAGTGGCGGGACTCAGACAGCGCAAGAAACAGGCCAAATCATGCGGCACATCCAGCACACGGCTTTCGCCTTGTTCGAGGAGAAGGGCTTCGACAACGTCACGGTCGAGACAGGTGGCCGAAGCCGCTGATGTATCGCAGTCGAGCATCTACCGCTACTTCGGAACCAAGGAAGGGCTCGTGTTCCGGGACGAGTACGACGACGTGGTCTTCAGGACGATACTGGCGGAGCTCGAATCGGGGCGACGATCCTGGATGCTCTCAACAAGGGCATTGGTGGCGTTATCGAGGAACACTTCCACCACGACCGTGACATCACCCTGGCCAGGACGAAGCTGTCGGGCGTCGCACGAGGGTATCCGGGTGGCCGTCGGGTTGTACCTGACGAGAACTCTCAGAACGGGTGGTTGAGGCCGTCATGACGGGAGGGGCGTTACGACGAGATGGGCGCGATTCATAGTGGCGGCGCTGGTGAACAGGATGCTGTCCGCCATCTTGAGCTGGCAGCAGGACGGGGCGTCGAGTTCCTTGGAGGAATACATGGACACGTGGGTTTGTCCGCCCTGGGGCGGTGTTCCGAAGACTGAGTGTGCGATCGCTTGGTCTTGAGGAAGAGGGCATAGGGTCGCATCGCTGACCTTTTACAAAGGTGCTGACGGGACCGAGCTGTGGTTCGATGAGATCGGCCTGGTCGATGCTGAGCCGGTGATCGTGCTGGCCGGTGGACCCGCCCGCCATCCCGCCTACCTGGGCGACCTGGCCGGGCTCGGTGGGAGCAACCGGCTGGTCCTGCCGCACCTGCGGGGTGGGGAAATCTCCCGCCGCACAGGAGTCCGGGCGTGCCACCTGGATGGGGCAGGCTGAGGGACATCGTCCTGCTCGATCAGGCACTCCGGGGGTGGTCCCAAACTGGTACTGGCCCACTCGGCAGGCGCCGGGTCGCCATTCGGTACCTTCACCTGAACCCCTCGCGGGTCAAGGGCCTTGTGCTGATCACCCCGGATGTTGGTGGCTGGTTCGCGCCGTCTCCGACAGGCCGGAGATCGCGGAGCGCGCGCATGACGAGAGGAGGCCTTCCGCGACGTGGCGGGTCGTCACCGGCCTCAGGACCTACCGTGACGAACCGACGTTCAACCAGTGGCAACGGGCGATCGCCCCGGCGGGTGTACGCCCGCTGGGGGAGACGGGCAGGCCCACTCGAAGGTAGGGGAATGCCGGCTGGAGGCGGCCCTTGCCTGTCTGGGGGCCGAGCCCCTGGCGATCTGCTCGACCGGATCAGCGCAGATTGAGGTTCCCGTCCTGAGTATTGCAGGGGCCGGGACGCCTTGGTCGGCTGCTTTCCGGTGCGTGCATTATCTGATGTGTTTTGGCCGAGGTAAATTCGTGGCGATCGATGACTGCGGACACTACCCGTGGGTCGAACAGCCCGCGGCATTCGCCTCGGTGATCTGGTTTCACCGAATCACTTCTGTTCTGGTCCCTGATGAGGATGCCGAGGGGAAGAACGGGACCAAGCTCTCTTTTGATGGGAGGTCACTCCTCCTTTTTGCCGCCCTCCTCTTTGGGTCAAGCATCAGCAGCAGCATCTTGCTGGGTTCCAGGGCGAGGACGGCATGGGAAGGCAGGGTGCCGAAGTGCAAAATGTCTCGGGGGCGAGCTCGACGCTCCTGCCCGTCGGCATCGATGCGGAGCATCCCTCGAGCACCTGGACCACGGCGGGCATCGCGGCGGTGTGTTCGCTCAGGGCCTGATCTTTGTCGAAGAGAACAGCACTGCGCGGCAGGTCTCGCTTTCGTGATGGTGCGGGAAACGGTGGCAGCCTCGTTGATCTCGATCATAGAGGCCATGCCGATGGACGTAACTCAGGGCCGGATTGGCTGTCATGTTTTCCTTTCGGGTTCAGATGGGTTTGCGGGCCACCAGTGCGACCCGCGCATTGATGATTCATATGTGGTGAAGGTCCGCCTCATCGACATGACCCTGCGGCGCAGGTCGGGCTGAGTGATCAGGTTTTTCGCCATGCGCAACACCCCGGTGACCCCCTCGTCCGCGATGTTGCGGCCCAGTTTCAGTAGGGCCATCGGGGAGGTGCTGGTCCGCTCGACGACCAACCCGTGGCGGTCAACGACTCGCTCCGATTGAGCCAGGGTCATGGGCCTGGCATTGACGTGGATGGATCTGGCGAGGCCTTCGAGATCTCTGAGCCGATTTCCGGGTCGATGCTCGTCTGGCGCTCAGCAGCTCGTGGATACGCATAAATACCGCCGGGCCGCAGGATTCGGACCGCCTCGGCGACGATCTCCGCTTACCTCGCGGACTCTGCATCGTGAGCTGGCCTCGCCGTCACTGCGTCCGCGCAGGGCGTCGTCGAGCCGGTTTTCGCGGCATCTCCTGGCGACAGGGAACCACCCGATGAGCTTCACCGTCTCGTGGACGCGTGCGGCTGCCGCTGCGTCCCTGTCAACGCCCGTGTAAGACTTGGGGACCGCTGCAAGGATTTCCCTTTGCGGTGCGCCCGGGCCCGGGAGCCAACTCGACCGTCCTTGTCGCAGGAGACAGCGCCCCGGGCATGGCGCGGGTCAGCCCCAACCCGCCGGGTCGCAGTACCCGTTGCCCGCGCGAGCCAGACGCAGTGTCCGGAGCCGTCTCGGTTGGCCGATGTGCGAAGGGAAGTGATTCAGGAGCTGTATTCCGCTTACGCAAGCTTGGCATTGTCAAAGTGATCTCTCGGGTGCCCTGGAGCGGGCCCCGGTGGCCAGGAGGCAATGGTCGCTGCGGCAGCTATGGCAGCCACTAGGGCAGGAGATGGCTGGTAGGGGCAGCCATGCGCCCAGCCAGCCTGCCGCAGGGTGAGGCGACCAGATAGCAGGCGTGGCTCACCGAGAACTGCGCCGCGAACACGGAACTGGTTGGTCCTTCGTCTCGGCGGAACGGCGGAGCAGGCGTGACGAAGGTGTCGCGATCGAGTGACGTGGCCGCTCCTAGGGAAGAACCAGACGAGTCCCGAGGTCATCCAATGGACCGATCCCGACGGCGTGTGGATGGCTGCGGCGGCCAGTGCCAGGGCTGTGGGAAATCAGAACGGCCCCACTTCTCATCACGGAAAGATCTGGAAGTCTTGTAAGGGCCCGGGGAAGGACCAGCGCCACCAACATCGACCCGGCGCCGTAGGCAGCCAGCAACCATGCCACCCCGGAGTCATCACCACCCAGCTGGGTTTTCACCAGTACAGCGGTGTTGACTGGGACCATCGCCGTGCCGCAGGCAACCACCAGGTTGAGTGCCAGCGGGACTCGCAGATCCGGTGCATGCAGGAAGGGCGAACTCCGCGAGGTCAGTCGCTCCCGGAAGGGAGATTGTATCTGGGCCGGTGCCGGCGGGCGCGCCCAGAGCACTAGTGCGATCGAGGCCAGAAAACCAAACACAGTGCCGGTAAGATAGATTGTGGTAGCTCATCACGGTCAGCAGGATGGCCGCCAGGGCGGGGGAGAGCAGCGACTCCAGGTCGTAGGCCAGCCGTGACAACGACAACGCTGCCGTGTGCTCATTCTCGTCTGGCAGGACCTGTGGAATGGTGGCCTGGAAGGCGGGCGTGAGAAAGTGGCGGAGGCCGCCTGTGAGCCAAAGATCAGCAGATAGATCTGCCAGGGTTCCGTGACGAGATGGTAGACACAACGCCATGGTGGCTCGCACCGCATCGGAACCGACCAGCACCGCGGTCCGGGGCAGCCAGTTCACCGGGGCGGACATCACTGGCGAGATTGTCACGAATGCGATGATGCGGATCGTCAGAGCCGGTGCGCGGCGATTCCGGCTTCGCTACCCCGCGATGTCGACGCCAAGCAGACCGAGGGCTACTGTCAGTGGTCCTGTCCCGATCAGGGCCAGCACCTGCGCGGCGAATAGTCGGGCGTAGGTGCGGTTGGTCAGCGCAGCCAGCATCACGGCCTCCCGTGGTGTGCTGGATGCTCGTCGACAGCGTGTTCGGCTTGGAACAAGGCGTCGGCCACCAGCTGGCGGGCATGCTCGTTGGTGAGGGCTGTAGAAGATACGTTGCCCCTCCTGACGGCTGGCGACGATGCGGGCCAGTCGCAGCTTAGCGAGATGCTGGGAAACGGCGGCAGGTGCCTTCCCGACGGCTTCGGCGATCTGTCCGACGGGCAGCTCGCGGTCCTGCAACGCCAGGGATGATGCGCACCCTCGTCGGCTCAGCCAGCATCGAGAAGACCGCCACAGCGAGGTCGATGTGCTCCGGGGTGGGTGAATCGACGGCAGGTTTATCTGCATTCATGCGCAGATAATTGCATATGCGGATATCTGGGTCAAGAGCGCTATCAGGCATGAGGAGCGCCCAACGGTGGCGGCTGATATACCTGAGGAGCGACGAAGGGAGAACCGATGAGGTTCATCGCAACCGCTGACTGGCAACTGGGGATGACCGCCCATTTCCTGGATGATGAAGCTCGTGCACGTTTTCACCAGGCTCGGCTTGATGCCGTGGTCGAGATCGGGCGGATCGCCGCGCGGCGTGATGCTGGTTTCGTGGTGGTCGGTGGTGACGTATTCGAGATCGAACCAACTCGACCGTTCGATTCTTCTCCGGGCTTTCGAAGCTCTGCGCACCTGCCCGGTGCCGGTGCTGCTGGTCCCGGGTAACCGCTGACCCCCTGGATGCGTCCTCCATCTATCGATCGCGGGCTTTCGAAGACCGGTGCCCTCCCATGTCGTCGTCGCGAGCAGCTCGGAGCCTTTCGAGGTGGTGCCCGGGGTTGAGGTGGTGGCAGCCCCTGGTTTTCGAAAGCGCAGAGGTTGAGTCTCGTGGCGGCGCTGCGCCGGCCTCGAACCTCCTGCCGAGGTGTGGCCCGGATCCTGGTGGGGCATGGCGTGGTGGCCGGTCTCAACCCGGACCGGGATTCATTAGCCACCATCGATGAGGTGGCCCCTGGCGGCAGGATCCGCAGGGCTTGGTCCACTTCGCGGCCTTGGGGACAGTAGCATTCCCTCACCGAGGTGGCTCAGGTATCTGGTACCCAGGCACCCCGGAGGTGACCGCCCGCCGCGAGACCGCTCCCGGCAATGTCCTGCTCGTGGAGATCTCCGGTGGTTCCCCACGGGTGGAGGCGGTCCCGGACCGGTCGCTGGAGCTTCACCGTGCTGGAGGAGACCCTCTCATCCAGCGTTGACGTGAACCGGCTGATCGCCCGCTTGCAGGAACTGCCCAACAAGGAACGCACCGCGGTCTGGCTGAAACTGCAGGCGCCCTGTCATCGTCACGGAATCTGCACGGCTCGATGCGGAACTCGCCGAACTGGGTCCCTGTTCTTGCCAGGCTCGACAGGTGGAAACGCCACACCGATCTCGTGATTCTTTCCGATGATCGCGACTCGCGGACCTGGGGCTGACCGGCTTCGCCTCTCGAAGCCCTGCAGGAGCTCGGTCGGGATGAGTGCTGAGAATGCCACCGCGAGGGATGCGCTGTCCCTGCTCTACCGGCTTTCAGGAGGCCTGACATGGGATTCACCGGATCACCCTGCGCAACTACCGCGGCACCACGGAACGCACCCTGGGTTCTTCGTATCAGCATCACCGTGGTCGAGGGCCGCAACGAGGTGGAAAATCCACCCTCGTCAGAGGCGCTGCGGCACCTTCGCATCCACAAGGCCACCACGCTTCGGAAGGAGGTGCGTGACACCCAGCCGGTGGGGAGAGACGTCGGCCCCGAAGCCGAGTGGAGCTCGCAGCGGTGCATACCGCCTCACCTACTGCAAGCAGTGGCTCAGGGGGAAGAGGACCGAGTTGAACATCACGGCCCCTAACCCCGAGAGGCTGAGCGGGGACGAGGCGCACGAACGTTTCCTCCAGGTCGTTGAAGAGACCACCGATGAGGGGCTTTTTGAAGCCTTGGAGGTGCTTCGAGGCGATTCCCTGGGGCAGGCCAAGCCCTGGCCCGAGGTTGCCCGCGCTCCGCAGGGCGCTGGACGGTGCCGGTTCCTCGACCGGGGAACACGATGCCCTCCTGGAGGTCGTCGAGAAGGAATACCTGCGGTACTTCACCCCTACGGGCAAACCGACCGGAGACTATGCCCAGGGACAGAAGGACCTGGAGGCCCTGACTGACGAGAAAGGTGCAGTTTCTCGAGCGGCAAGCCAGGAGATTGATTTCCTGACCGAGAGACGCAAAAGGCCGTCTGTCACTTGTGATGCCAAGGGGAAAAGCCTGGAGCAGGCTCGCCAGCGAGAGAGATGGAACTCGTCGAGTTGAGCAGAGGCCTCGATGAACTCCGTCAGCGCTCGGACCAGGTGGCCATGCAGGTTGCGGAGGCCGGTGCGGCCCCTGGAAGCTGCGGAGAAGCTGGCTCGTGAACGTGAGGACGCCAAGGGGCAGGTCCGAGAACTCGACGATGCCCTCGCGAGGCCCTGGCCGGAATTGAATGGACACGGCAGCGGGCGGGTAACACGCAGGATGTCTTGGAGTCCCGTGCTGAGGAGGCGCGGGATGCAGAGGCGGACGAAGGCGTTCTCAGGGCGCGGCTGCGTGAGATCGACAACCGTATCCGGCAGGCCAGTGAGGGTCGCGGGCTCGAGGCTCTGAAGGAGCGACTGGAACGCCCTCGCAGGAAGCAGACGGCGGCGGCTGCGTGATGCGGTGACGGTGCTGAATGCCAACACCGTTGACGACGATGCCTGCCGCATGTTGGAGAAACTCGAGGTCACTGCGCGGATCACCCAGGAGACCTGGGAGACCAGGGCCGCGCGAGTCGCCCTCGGGTGACGGACAAAACCCTCCTGGATGGAGAAACCCTCGAAACCGGAACCCATGGCCCTATTCGGTCAAGACCCCAGTCGTCATCGAGATCCTGGCCACGCGAGGGATCACGGTTTTTCCCAGTGACGGGACGAGACGACGTGGAACGCAGGGCCTGTGAGGCGAGAGAAGGCCTGACCGAGGCGTTGGCCAGCCGCGGCATCCTGGATGTCGCATCGGCCCAGGCGATGGCGGAGGAACGCAACCGGGCCGGGCGGAACGGAAGCTGCCATCGATGCCATCGGATGATTCTCAGGGTGAGAATGATACCGAGTTGAGGGCCCGCGTCGAGGCGCTGGACGAATCCGTGGGGGACGTGGCTGCCGAGGAACTGGTCGGCGTGGAGGAGGAACGCTCCGGGATCGCCGTGGCCGTCGAGGCGGCTGCGGCCCGGACCGTGGGTGCGCGCGTGGCGCTGGAATCCGCACGGGTCGCAGCAGCAGGCTCAGGAGGACCTGATCCGCGAGGAAACCGAGTTACCCACAACTTCGAGGCCCGCAGGGGATGACGCCTCGGCCGGGGCTCGAGACGGCTCGGGCCGGCACCCCGGACAAAAGATGAGGGCGATCGTGACCGAGGCTACCGCCGCCTTCTAGAAGTGCGTCACCGAAAAGGACGCCGTGGACAAGGAGCTGGAGTTTGCTGATGCAGCCGGCCTGGAGGTCCGCCTCGGGAACGCCCGCGCGGTGGTGGCCCGGTTGATGAAGGAGAGTAGGGACCTGGACGAGGGCAGCCAGGCTCTCCACGCTGCGAAGACCGGCTCGCCAGGTACCTACGACAGGCTGTCCGAGGCCCGTGCCCGACTGGCACAGGCGGAGGCGCGGCAAGCCTCCCGGCGGCGTGAAGGCCGATGCGGTGAGCCTGCTCAGAAGACGCTGAATCAGCATCGTGCCGAGGCCCAGTTGCGTTACGTTGCGCCATTTTCAGGAGCGCATCGAGATCCTTGGGGCAGCTCGTTTTCGGCCCGGATTTGGCGGTTGAGGTCACCCCAGAGCTCAACATTGCATCTCGCACCCTGGCAGGTGGAGACGGTGCCTTTCCACTCCGTTGTCAGCGGGGCTCGTGAGCAGCTTTCTTTGCTCGGAAGGCTGGCATGCGCACAGCTCGTCCAACCCGGTGAGGGAGTACCCCTGATCATCGATGATGCCCTCGGGTTCGCCGATCCCGATCGCCTGACGCGTCTGGGCGCGGTCTTGAACCGTGTCCGGGGTGACGTCCAGACGATCATCTTCACTTGTCAGTCAGAACGTTTTGAGCAGATCGAGGGACGCACATGTGATACGCCTCTGATAGGGAGGTCGAGCGGCGATACGAGTCCGGATGTGGGTGTGTGGGACTGGGTGCGGTTCGGCGGTGGGATTCTGGCACTCGTCGCCACGGCAATTCTTCTGCTGCGACTGCACGGGGTGGCGCTGCGATGGTTGCCTTTCACAGCGGTTCTACGGGCGGCGGTGCAGTTGGCCGCGATTTCTGTGTTGCTGAGCGGCGTCAAGCCAGTGGCCCCTGGCTGGTGTTTGGGGTTCATCGCGTTGATGCTCTCACCGCATCCTGGACGGGAGCTTCCAGGGCAGGTGCTGCCCGGCGGGAGGCGCAATGCCGTGATCTCTGTTGTCGTGGGAGGGGTCTCCGCCCTGTTCCTGACTCTCCTGGTCGGGTTGATCTCACCCACGCCTCAGCACGTGGTGGCCATTGCTGGCAGCGTCATTGGCAACTCCACGAACATGGTCACCCTGACTTCGCGCGGGATCTGGGCTGCTCTCGGGAGCCCATCGGGGAGAAGGTGGAGGTTGGCTGGCTCTGGGGGCGACCCCGTCCCAGTCGACCACTTGGCTCCGGCGCACTGCGGTGCGAGAATCCCTGCTTCCGAACCTCGACCAGACTCGCAACACAGGTCTGGTGACCTTGCCAGGGCCTTCATTGGCGCGTTGTTCCGGGGGCGCCAGCTCCCGTCAGGGCTGCCATGTTCCAACTGACTATGCTCTCTGCAATTCTCGTCAGCGCCGCGGTGACAGGGACGTTGTTCTCTACGCTGGTGGACGCAGCCCTGTGCTGCCCGCTCCTCAGGAATCCTGATAATGGAAATGAGTTTCGAATATGGTCGAAGACCGTGTGATTCACGTGGATGATCTTGCGGTGTCGATAACTTGGAAACGGATGAAGAACATCCGCCTGCGAATCATTCCGCCTGGAGGAAAGGTGGTGGTTTCTGCCCGCTTGGCCTTCCGCCGGGGCGGATAAGCCGGTCTCGTCCGGGAGCAGCGGCCCTGGATGAGATCAGAAGCGTGAGCAGCTGCGAGAAATGGCCCTTGATGCGGACCGGTTCGAGGATGGGGGGAAGGCCAGGCTGTGGGGCAGATGGTATGACGTGGAACACGAGCGAGGAAACCGAGCATGTGCCTGGGTTGCAGGCCATCGGTTTGATAATCGCGGGCGCGGGCGAAGTGGCCAGGGGCGAGCCATCGCCAGGGTTTTCGACGCAGTGAGATGGAACGCGTTTCCCAGCCGCTGCTCGACTCATGGGTACCGGTCATGGGGTGCCGCGACCAGCCCTGATTCGATATCGCGCTATGCGTACCAGGTGGGGTTCATGTAATCGTCGGACCGGGGCGATCACTCTCAACACGGCTTTGGTGAGGTTTCCCGTGGCTGCTCTCGAGTACGTGGTCGTGCATCGAGCTGGCTCACCTGAAACATGCCGGCCACGGTCGGGGATTCTGGTCCTTGGTGGCGGCGGTGATCCCCGATCATCTCGAGACGGAGAAGGCGTCTCGCGCCTACACGATGTGGAATCTCATGCTGTACGATGATTTCCGTTAGCAAAGGTGGAACGTGATTCCAAAGTCATACAGGAGCCCGGTGGTGAGACGTTTTTGCAGTCGTCCTGTGATTTCCTTCGCTATTTCTCTCAGGATGTACTCAGGAAGTTCCTGCAAGTACCAGCCGAGTGACTCTTCAGGTGAAGTTACTAGTAGCCCTGCCGTTCCCGCTCCTGTGGAACCGACTTCTGCATCGGTCGAACCCACTGGAACCCCCAGTCCCACGCCGCAGCCAACGCCATCTGCAACGGCATCGGTGGCAGCCCTGCTCTCTCCGGGGATAGCGGTGACAATGTTCGGGAGCTTCAACACCGGCTCCTCCAGATTGGGTGGTTCGAGGGCAAATCTCTGGAAACTTCGATGACAAGACCAAGCTCGGTGTAGAAGGTTTTTCAAGCCAAGCGTGGTCTTCCGGTTCTCGGTTTCGTGGATCGAGTGACGATGGACAATCTGACTTCGATGACCCGGAAACCCGCCGAGGAGGAGATGAACAACGTTCTGAAACCTGGTCCAGCCTTGATGGCGAAAGGTGACAAAGGGGATAATGTCAAGGATCTTCAGGCCCGGATGAAACAGATCGGTTGGTACACTCCGGATGTCAACGGTGAATATGACGATGCCACGGTCGAGTCCGTGAAGGGTTTCAGGGCAAGCGGCAGCTTCCCGTGACGGGCGAGGTGGATCAGCGCACGCTGGATCGACTCAATTCCATGACCCGCAAACCTACTTCAAACGAGCTGGACAACGTCAAACCCACTCCGAAGCCTGGGGAAAAACGGGATGACGCTTGATGACCGCTGCCTCCAAGGGCGGGTGCTGTGTATCTCCAAGGCGCAGCGAAAGCTCGCCTGGGTGATTGATGGACAGGTTCAGATGACGCTCGCCGTGCGGTTCGGGTCGGACGAGACCCCCACGCGTAACGGGGTCTTCTCTGTCGGTTGGAAGTCTCGTGACCACGTCTCGACGATTTACCACACCCCATAGCCCTATGCCATGTTCTTCTCAGGAGGGCAAGCCGTTCACTACTCCGCAGACTTCGCTCAGAACGGCTACAACGGTGCATCCCACGGTTGTGTCAACGTGCGTGACAAAGGGGCCATCGCTTCCCTGTTCGACCAGGTGAGGACCGGGGACAAAGTCGTGGTTTACGCGGACTGAGATCCCCGGGGGATACCAGCCCTAGGTCTGATGGTTCAGGAGGAATCACCCACTAGGGTGTCCCTTGCAGTTCTTGTCAACTAGTGAAAGGTGACGCGCGTGGGCATTCCCTTGCCATCACGTTGCGAGATGATCTCTTCTTTCTTGTTCGCCAGTGGAGCGACCCTGCAGCACCTCGGTGTGAAGTCCACGTTTGACCCAAACGCCACGGCATCCTCAACCGTCTCACCCTGATGGGATGCTGAAGCTGCTCCCTCATTCCCAAGTAGCTGCTCGGCCTGCTCTGCGTCTTTGCTGGAGCCGGTCTGCATCTGTGGGCGTTGACCATGGCCCCTGTTGCGGTCGTTCAGCCGGTTGGGATTCTGGCAGTTCCGTGGTCAGTGGTCCTGCCTCCCATGTCCATCGGGCATCGGATCTCCTATCAGGTGTGGCGGGCTGTCCTGGTGACCGTAGTCGGGTGGTCGGGTTCACTGTTTTTCTCGTCTCTGTTCGCGAATGGGAAGAAAGCAGTTTGGGTTCATGCCGATCACGTGGTCTTTCCTGGCGGTGTGCGTGATCTGTGCAGCGCTCTCTTTCTTCGCAGCCAAGAGAGACCGCTCCTGGGCCAAGGCGATGATGTGGTCATCGGTCGGAGCAATTTTCTAGCAGCGGCATCCGGCATGATGAAGGCTGCCATGAACATGGTCCAGTCCGGGGAATTCCACCTTCTCCACCCCGACCCTCGCGGTCATTGGATACATGCTCGCCTGCTACGGTCTCGGGCCTGGATGATCCAGCAGGCTACGCCTGGTCCTGCGGAGATCACGGTGGGGACTATGATACGGTGGACCCTTTTGTCGCTGTCCTGTTCGGGTTGCTCGTCCTCGGTGAAGGGGCTGGAATGGGGATAGGTCCTGCAGCTGGCATGATCATCTCTGGTGCAGTGGCAGTGTACGGGGTGTTGATGCTGCAAGGACCATCCTGAAGCGGTGGAAGAACGCGAGAGGCGGCCAGGCGTCCGACACGATTGTCAAGGAGTGACCTTCAGCGCAGCCAGACCCCGACCGTTTCCGTTCCCGGCCGAGGAACGATGGTGCTCGTCTCTTTCGGTGCAGCGAACTCGAGGCGATTTCCGTGGGCTGTCCGGATCGAACCCGCATGGTTGGGGAGTTTGTCGGCTGGTAGCTTTTTCATGGTCTTGCTTGACAGCAGATATATGTCGAAGGACGCTGAGCCCTCGTTCAAGGTGATGCGAACCTGCACCTTGACGGTGTTGTCGCTGGTCAGGCGGAGGAAAGGAGTTCGAAAGTTCCCCGCCGTTCGCGTCGAAGGGAGCTTTGCTCTCTTCGGCTCCCAGTGAGGACATACCCGCGGACGGCGCTACATTACTGGGGACTCCGGCGGTCCCACCTTGGCTCGATCCGAGGAACTGCAAACCCAGCAGAACAGCGGCGACCACGGCAGGGCCAGGGGCCCCGATCGGTATGCTGCGTGCCGCCCCGCCCCGCGGCTGCTGGTAGGCCTCGATCTGTGTGGGCGTGTTCAGGGTGTTCGATGTGGGGGTGCCAAAGGGCATCCGTGGGTCCCGTCCCTGCCGGGAGGGAGGAATCTGCTGAGGAGCGTTCTGCCACTGTGGAAGGTTCATGGTGGCTCACACCATACCGGCCCGGCTTGTCAACAACCGTGACGGTTCGAGTGAAAATGGAGAATCTGGTGTGCAACACCCCATGACGGTGGTGTGAAAACTTTTGGAAACACCCTGCACAGCTCCACCGACGAGGATCTCCTCTGTGTTCCCGGGATTTGTCTCGGTTTCCACCCGACGGAGTCCCTGCGTGGTGCTGGGGATATCTGAGAATCATGTGGAATTCTGTGCGCGCGCGGACCTTGGGTGGCTTGACGAGGGTGGAGTCGTTCCTGGCCGAGCAGGTTGACGCCGCAGCACGAGGCCTTGAAGTCCAGCAGTTTCGTGGTCTTGGGGTACACGGAGGAACCCAGGGCGAGCACAGAGAGCGATTGGTGCGCTTGCCTCCAAAGATCAAGGGCAGAGTGACTGATGTGCTCATGGCCGCATCGGATCGTTACTGGTTTGCTGCGCCTTCAGAGGCTGATGCCTCCCGAGGGTTATGCATGGGATCCTGCCGCGACGGCTCTTTCCGCTGAGGCCGTTTTTCTGGGGATCCAAGTAGCCCGGAACCGGGCGGATGTGATCGCCGAGGTGCGTCCCTCTGGGGAGCCTGCAGAGGTGGAGTTCCTCACGGAATCGGCCCTTGAGTATGTTGCTGAGCTTGGTCAAGGCAACGAAGAGGAACTCATGGAGACATTGCTGACTGGTGGGAGCCACTGCTCCCTGTCGAGGGGCACCAGTTGGCGGTTCTGGTGGGTGACCCCAGGCTGGCTGGGAAGTGGTGGCTCGTCTTGATCGGGAGGAGCTGCGGCCAGACTACGTCCTAGGGATCGCTTACGCCAGACGCATGTGCAGCGATGCGCAGGCTTCTGATGTGCTCGCGATGCTGGCTCTGATCTGTTGGTACGACAATCAGGGAGCACAGCAGGCGGAGTGCTTGGAGCAGTTGGAGAAGCTTGCCCCGCAGCACCGGCTTCTGCCACTGCTGCAGGGATTGAGGGCTCTGGCCATCAGACCTCCAGCTTCCTTCCGCCGTTCTGAAGGACTACTAGAGTAAAGTACATGCGTTTCGTTGTGTGCGGAGGCTCTCATCGACCTGCTGCCGGGAGAGCAAGTGTCCTCAGCTGAGACACGCTGGTCGGCACTGTGTGGTGGCGGCCCGATGAACACAGCTCTTGGGCTTGCGAGGCTCGGGGAGACAGCCACTTTCTGGGGCGGTTGGGAGGCGATGCCTTCGGTCGCCAGCTTCGAACGCTATCTCCAGGACAACGGTGTCGCGACCGATTTGGCGATCAAGACGGGGAGCCCACATCTGTAGCGGTCGTTTCGCTCGATGCTGAAGGCAGAGCAACATACACCTTCCACTTCCAGGACACCTCGAATTTTGGCTGGAGGGCAGGGCGAGGTTTCCCGGAGCTGAGAGAGAATGACTGGCTGCACTTCGGATCTATCGGAACTATCTCAGGGCCAGGTGCGCGGGCCGTCCTGAATTTTGTGCGCTCCACCCCTGCGTCGCTGAGCTACGACATCAACGTACGCCCAACTGTGCTGTCTGATCGTGTGGAGTATTTCCAGCGCGTTGAGCAGCTGATTGCTGCTGTAGGGGCTGGTGGTGGAATCGTCAAAGCCAGCGACGAGGACATCTGCTGGCTCGTGGACGATCCGGACCCGCTGCCCTACGCCGAGGCATGGTGCATTGAATACGGCCTTGCGCTGTGCATCGTCACGCTCGGTCCCGATGGGTCTGTGGCCATCAAACCTGATGGACGGCAGGTCCGTGTTCCTGGACATGCCGTTGAGTTGGTCGACACGGTGGGGCTGGGGACACTTTCGGCAGGTTTCCTTGCTTCGTACGCGAAGCGACCGGATGATGTGGAAAGAGCACTCCGATGGGGCGCCGGGGCATCTGCGCTAGTCTGTTCCAGGCAGGGTGCGAATCCCCCGACACGGGCTGAGCTGGAGCGGTTCCTGTCCGCACCCAGGAAAAAGATTGGTTAGGAAAAACCTAAATTTTTGCCTCTCGGGTGTGGCTGAGGGAATTAGTCTCGTTATATGGCAACGATGCTTTCTTCCAAGGCGATAGATCGTCTCGCTATGGCGCACGACGCCTCTCATTACGCCTTCACTCCGATGCAGATATCGAGGCCTCAGAGCGTCAACGACATCCTGGACCTGTTCGCTCACGCCCGTCGTGAGGGTTCTCCGCCCGACCTTCCGAGCCGGCGGTTCCAGCCTGTCTGGGCAATCCGCCGGTGATGGAATTCTCGTCGATTCGCGACGAGGAGTTCCGTGGGATCCAGATCCTTGACGAGGGACGCTGGTGAAGGTCTCCCGGGGAGACCATTCGTGCTATCAACGCCCGCCTGGCCCGGATACGGGTACAAACTCGGCTCCCGACCCGGCAAGCGAAATCGCCTGCACCATCGGCGGCATGGTGGCCAACAACTCCTCTGGTATGCAGTGCGGCACCGCCCGAGAACTCCTATGCGACCTTGGACTCACTGGAGTTCGTCCTGGCCTCCGGAACCCGGATCGACACCGCTGACCCGGACGCCGCCCGGAAATTCGCCGAGGCCGAACCTGAACTCGCCTCGGGGCTGGTGAGGCTGCGTCAACGGATCCCTGGACAACCCGGACTCCGTGAGACATTGTATTCGTCGCCAATTCGCGATGAAGAACACCATGGGTTACGGGATCAACTCCTTTCTGATTTCGAAACCCCTTGAAATAGCCAGGCACCTGATGATTGGCTCCCGAGGGAACCCTTGGTTCGTGGGCCTCCGCCACCTTCCGAACCATTCCGGTGGCACCCCATGCGGCCTCAGCCTTGGCGATCTTGACCTCCGGGAAGCCACGGCTGCGCTTCCTGATCTGGTGGCCGCTGGTTTTGCGGCCATCGAACTGCTGGATGCGCAGTCGCTGCTCAGGGTGGCGCAGACACTTCCTGAGGCCACCCCAGAAATCCTGGAAATTGGACGACCGGTCAGGCCGCGTTGCTCTGGAACTCCAGGACGCCACCGCCGAGGTCGAGGGAAGATCGACGCCGTGGCGCCCTGCTGACCTCTTTGCCATTGACAAGCCCCACCCAAGCTACCAGCCATGGACCCACACGCGCCCAGCTGTGGCACATCCGCAAAGGCCTCTACACCACGGTCGCTGGACACCGTAACCCCGGTGCGACTGCCCTACTCGAGAGACATTGTGGTGCCTGTTCCGACGCTGCTGGACACCTGCACCGAGCTCATCAAGCTGTTCGGGCAGCACCAGTACGAAAAACTACCTGTCATCTTCGGCTCATGCCAGGACGGCAACGTCCATTTCATGCTCAACGAGAATTTCACGGATCCGGCCTGTATGGAGCGCTACATCCGCTTCACCGAGGACATGGTCGATTTGGTGATCGGACACGGTGGGAACCTCAAGGCCGAGCATGGCACCGGACGCATCATGGCCCCGTTCGTAGCTCGCCAGCAGTGGGATGAACTCCACCAGGTGATGCGTGAGATCAAGCGCCTGTTCCGATCCGGCGGGAATCCTGAACCCGGGTGTGGTGCTGACTGACGATCCGCAAGGCTACCTGAAGAACGCCTCAGCTGGTGCCCAGCGTTGAGGATGAGGTGAACCGCTGCGTGGAGTGCGGTTTCTGTGAACCTGTCTGCCCCTCTCGCGAACTCACTCCTGACTCCGCGGCAGCTGATAGCGCTGCGCCGGGAACTCGCCTCCACGCAGCCTGACGAGCAGCTCCTGAGGATCTCGCCAAGGATTACGGCTACTACGCGATCCAGACCTGTGCCGTCGACGGTATGTGTGGGGAGGTCTCGCCCTCCACATCAACACTGGCGATCTGGTGCGTAGGTTGCTGCGCCGAGCGAGGCCAACCTGTGTTCTCGGTGGAGTGCGCCGCTGCGCGGCATGGGGGCCTGATTCACGAGGCGCCAGCGTCGCGATGACCACGGCGCACGCCGTCGCCCCGGTTGCTTCGGGTATCACCAACGTGGCGCGCAAGATCATCAGCCCTGACGTCATGCCCCAGTATTGAAGGCGACCTTCCCAAGGGGGCAACGTCCCAAGGCCCGGGACGCGGAGGTCCCGGTGGCCTTCTATCTTCCGGCCTGCATCCAGACCATGTTTGCCAGCGGCGTTCCCAAGGCGCTCGCCACTTTGTGTGAGCGCGCAGGAGAGTATAGCTGACCACGCTGAGCACCGGAAGCCTGTGCTGCGGCACCCGTGGAAGTCGAAGGGCTTCCTCAAGGGATACGAAACCCAGCTCAAACGGGCCGAGGAGCGTCTTGGCGGCAGTGCGGTTCCCATCGTGGTGGATGCAGCCAGCTGCACCGAGGGTTTCCACGTCATGCAGTCGAAATCCTCCAGCGAGGAGTTCAAGGCCGTTCAGTTCGTCGATGTGGTCAAGTTCGCCCACGAATGGCTTCTGCCGCACCTGAAGGTGACCCGTCGCCTGGGTTCCATCGCCCTGCACCCCACCTGCTCGTCCACCCACCTCGGGTTGAACGACGCGCTCAAGGGTTTGGCGGAGGCCATCGCCTACGAGGCCTACGTCCCGCTGGACTGGGGTTGCTGCGCCTTCGCCGGTGACCGCGGAATGCTCCACCCGGAGCTGAACGCATCGGCCGCGAAACGGGAGGCCGCGGAGATCAACTCCCGCCACTTCGACGCCTACGCCTCGCTCAACCGCACGTGCGAGATCGGTATCGGCAGGGCGACGGGCAAACCCTACGTCCACATCCTCGAACTCGTGGAGCAGGCCACGCGTCCCTGAAACTTGAGCGGGGGCCGGTTCCCAGACCAGCCCCTGCTCCCAGGCCTCGCGTACCGCGTGACCGCCCGGTCCAGCACCTCCAGCTTGGTGTAGATGTGGGCCAGGTGCGTCTTCACGGTGGCCTCACTGATCCCGAGTTTCCTGGCGACAGCCCGGTTGATCGGGCCGTCCGCCACCAGCGCCAGCGCACTCGGTTTCCCGGTCGGTGAGCGACAGCTGTGAACCGTGGGAGACAGTGACGCGTGACTGGTGGGAACCACTCATCAGTTCCCGGACGGCTGCTATGAGCTGGTCACGGGGTAGATCCTTCAGTATGGTATCCGTCGGCACCCGCCGCCATTGCCCCTGCGGATGTCGCGTTCCGTGTCGTAGGTGGTGAGTACGAGAACACGGGGACGCCCGCCCCCGTTCCCGCAGCTGCCTGATGGCTGCGAATCCCATCGCCGCCGGGCATCCGGAGGTCCATCAGTACGAGGTCGGGATCGTGCTCGGCCACGACGGCCAGGGCCTCGGGGCCGCTCCCGGCCTGTCCGACCACATCTATGTCTTCTCCAGGGCGAAGATCCCGGCGAGGCCGTCCCCGACGATTGGGTGATCGTCCACCACCACCAGACGGAGCGTCGTGAGGGAACCACTGCTGTCACCGTGCATCCTTTCCCCGGCGCGCTGTTCACTTTCAGACTGCCGCCGATCTCTGTGAGGCGATCACGCATACCGGAAAGCCCATGCCCGGCTGCGAAGACGGGTGTGAACCCGACACCGTCGTCGGTGACGCGGATCCGTGGTCCGGCCGGTGTGCCGTCGAGGCGCACCCACACCCGGCTGGCATTACTGTGCCGGGCAATGCTGGCAAAGGGACTCCTGGGTGACGCGGACCAGCACCCCGTCGTGCGGTGCAAGGTGGCCGGGGCGTCGTCGGCATCCAGCTCGGTGACGATGCGGTTCATCCGTCCCCAACCCCGACGATCTCGTGCAGGAACTCGGACAAAGGATCGTCATCCAACCGGCGTGGCGCCAGGCCTGCACCGCCCGCCGGGCCTCCGTGAGGCAATCCCGCGCCACGTGTTCGGCTCGCCGGAGCCTTTCCCGGGCGGGTTCGTCCAAGGAGGAGGGGAGCGCCTCCAGCTGGCGGATCACAGCGATCAGTCCCTGCGCGACGGTGTCGTGGATCTCCCCGCGACAACCGCGCCCGTTCCTGGTCGATACCATCTGGCGGGCCTGCGCCATCGGTTCCTCGTGCAGGGCCAGGTTGGTCGCATTGGCCTTTGCTAGCCGCTCTGCGGTCTCCTCCCGGATCCGCACCTGACGTTCGTGTTCCCGGCTCAGAGTCAGCATGAGGAAGGCTATCCGATGTTTACCAGGGCCAGCAGCGGGAAAAAGCCAAGGAGTAGCCGAGGTCCCGGGGATGCCACCGGCCTGTCCGACCGCGATTACCAGCCCTGTAGCGATGGTGGCGGGCACCGGAAGGAGCCTGTGATCAAGCGTTCAACATCTGATAGCTCGAGAACACGTAGATGCACATGAATGGGTTGAACAGGGAGGCTGCTAGGGCGAGCGACAGGTTTCCGGTCACGAAAGCGAGCGCAGCCCGGCTTCCCCTGGAAGGTGGCCAGAACGCCACAAACACGCGACCGAGCAGGATCAGGAAAGTAAGACACAGGGAGACGAGCATCCCACCAGGGTCGATGAGCCGAGTCTCGTCAGGCCCGGCTGATGATCACCGACACGGTGAGCAAGCACGAAGGGCCCCCAGCGTGCCGCCCGGATCGCGACCGGGTTCTCGAGTGTTCCACCGGACCATTGTCCCGGTCGGTGGAGGCAACCTCATCCACCGATCGGACGATGGTGGAGGCGAGTCTGGAATCGTAACTTCGAACCGACTGACCACGAAAAATGCCTTCACGAACTCGGCACCGCTCGTTGCGTGCTCCTCCCCGCAACGCTCACGGCCTCGACGCCGTCCGTTCCGAGCCCTGCGCTCGGCGTGGTCCTGCACTCGTGCTGCCCCTTCACCGGACATCGATCTGGATGATCAACGACTCCGACGCAGCATCGTCGCCTTAGTGGGTATCCGGCACGATCCACCTGTTCCGGATGGCTTTGTTCGTGCTGCTGGCGGGTTATTTCGGGCGAATGGTCTGCTCTGCGGCGCGGGTCCGGCAGCTACTTCGGGACCGTGCGAAGCGGATCCTGCTGCCCGCTGTCGTCTTCTGGCCGTTCACGGTCATCGCTCAGTTTCCTACTATGTACGGGGCCTCGGTCCGAGCCTGCCGGCGCCGATGGCCTCGGAGCCGCTCTCACCTCTGATGATGTTCACCCCGGGGCAGCTGTGGTTCCTGCTGGTGCTAGTTCGAGCTCGCCACCCTGGTGCTTCTCGCCCGCCGCGCTGCTCCGGTTCCTGGGGTGGAGCGCGCCGCAGGCCGCCACGGATCGGTGAGTCCTGTCCCACCCGGCCGGTGTTCTCCTCCCGGCCCTGGTCTTCGTGGCTGCGTTGCTGCTCCAGGGTGGGGAACCAGGCGGGTGGGATCATCGCCCCCACGACCATCGTCCCGGAACCGGCATCGACGCTCGGTTACCTGGGAGCGTTCCTCGACCGGCTGGTTCCTGCATGCATCCCCGGAATCCATGCGACGGATCGCGAACTGGCTCCCGATGCTCGTGCTGGTCTCATCGCGACGGTGGTCGTGTGGCTCCCGGGCGTGCCGCGGGAAATGCTGATGGTCGCCGTCGCCCCGGCGGGCTGGCTGCTCGGTTTCGGTCTGCTGGGCGCCGCCGGTGCGGTTCCTGGAGCGGAACACACCGATCCGCTACCTCGCGGACGCCTCCTACTGGATGTACCTGATCCACCTGCCGCTGTTGGTGCTGTTCGAGATCCCTGCTGGCCGATATGGGATGGCCGATCCTGGTGAAGCTCCTGCTCACGTGGGTCGTCATCGCCGCGGTCCTGTTGATCACCACACGAACCGCTGGTCCGGCACCTCGGCTGGGTGCCTGGCTCAACGGCAGGCGCTACCCGCGCGGTCATGCTCGATCAGGCGGTGCGAGGACGGGATTCCTCCCGTCCGCACGTATCGTCACGAACCGGTCCTGGGAGCAGGCCTTACGGGAATTGGTGACGGCGTTCCCGTCGGAGCCGGTTTCGTCGGGGTCGGGGTGCACGACGAATCGTCCCCGGTGATGTTCACCTGCCGGTGGGCAAAAGGGTCCCCGATGAGCGAACCTAAAAGTCAACGTCTGAGGTCCGGTGGTGCGGAGCAGCCGCCGGGCAGCGTGCATCGACCTTCGCCCCTGCCGTCGGCCACGGCACCGCCGCCCACCTGGTATCGCCCAGGAAAACCTCGACGCCGTTGTTCACGAGCGTCGGGCTGACCTGGCCGGGTCCTTCAGGGATGCGCCGGCCGCCTCACCCAGCAGGAAGTCGATGCTCTCCCGAGCCTTTCGCGTCGCCAACCGGAACATCAAGAGTTGAAGGTGGCGGTTCCGCCGTTCCGGTTGATCTCGGTGGGGGCGTCGATCAGCGACAGGCCGCGCTTGACATAGCTGGGGAGAGCGTCTGCCGGGTCTTCACCCAATCGGTCCAGGCCTCAGGTCTGACGCGCCCGTGTCCCGGGTCCCGGTGCCCTTCGCGAACTCCCCATGGAAATGTCCCCGCCTGCGATCAGGAAGGAAGTGGAACCGACGGTGTAGAGCCGTTCCGGATCGAGTGGGAGTCCCCGATGAAGACCGATGTGATCCGGTCCCCTCCGGGCGGGACTCGTGTCATAGGTGTAGGAGACGTTGCTGGACAGGCCCCGAGGCGCAGGAACGGGCGTGAGGGGATCGCCCTTGTCGTTGCGCCGCCACTGCTGCCCAGGACCGTCTTGAACTGGGCCCCGGTAGCCGGGTGGTCATCAGGTGTTCGCGAAACGGCAACGTGAGCGCGGCCTCTTTGTAGGTGATCTCCCGAATCGAAGCTGTCGCGTGCCGCCTGGGTTCTGGACACCGATGAAATACGGATCATCGTTGCTCAGTACCCCTCGGAACATCTGGGGCCACCATGTTGCTGCGGGGACCCACATCCCGACATCGGAGTTCCGGTCGGCGTCGAGATGGCCTCGGTTGCCCGGCCGATCACCCGCGCCGATCTCATCGGGCCTTGGCGGTCGGCGGCGGAGACGATGTCGGTGATTTCTCGGATGCGCGGCAGGCTCGTGTCGAATGCCGTGGGGTCGATCCTGATGGTGGTGTTGAGATCCCAACAGGCGCGGTCGCCGGTGACCCCGGCCTTGAGTTCGTTCAGGGCTGCCGCTAGGAACCGGGCCTGGGTGAACAGCTGTCCCTTTTGTCGTTGGTCCACGAATAGATCTGTGGTGTGTGTCCGCCCACTGCCACGCGAATTTCGTCCGATTTCCGTCCACATCTTCCCGAAAATTCGGGCTGGTGGCGGCTTGCTCGTCACCGGTGCCTTTTCCGTTCGGTGCTCCTTCGTGGATGGACGCGTCACCAGGTCAATTCGGGAGGGTGGGAAACGGTCCATAGCTCACGGCCTCCACCGGGGTCACCAGTAGAGTCAGGTTAGAGGAAGGCCAGCCAGGGGGAGACGAGGGATGGCTTGGGTCCTCAGTGACTGGCGCTTCCGGAATCACGGCGACATCGAGTTCTAACTTTGAAGGTCTGATACGCCTTGAGCGGGGAGGCCACCTGTTTTGCGTTCGCGGTGAACATTCGCCCCGAGCTGGTCTACCGGGCACAGCGGAGTTCGCGCGCGCTTAGGTCCGGACCAGCCCTTGTCGAACCTCGTGGTTGCCCACGGTTTGTGCGCTCGAGTCTGGCAGCGGCCATCTCACCTCTGTGGGTGGTTGTCGTCGTCGGCCATGGACCGGGTACGTGGAACTGATGTCGTCTGCTGCTGATGAGCGCGACGTTCGCGTCCCCTGAGGTGCGCGCCTTCTCCACGGGGTGAACAGGGCTGCGGCGTTCGTCAGCCGGCCGTGGGAAGTCGTTGTGGGTGAACACCAGCGAGACGGTGCTGTGGGTGGAGCCTGATCGACCGGCTCTGCCGAGTGCACGAGGCTGTTCCATGCGATGTTCCAAGTCCCAGACACAGGGCAAAATCGTCAGCATGGTGAAGCTGTTTCCCCGGTGGAATCATGAGCAACTCCAGGTTGTTGTGTGGTCGACGATGGTGTCGATCTCTCAGAGAGTCACTTTCTTCCGACCCGGACGGGTCAGTCAATAAGTTAATCCTTTGTTAACTCAGAGTTAAGTGTCAGGTAATTTTTGGGTTTCCAACGGGTTCGAGAACAGGTGGAGGATCCGGTTCCTGAAACGCGGAGTGTCGGCATGAGTCTTACGGAGCGGCAGCAGATCGAGCGCGCGCGCTGGCGCTCGTCGCATCAGGGCCAAGCCCGCTCGGTGCGGCGCGTCGAGCGGATGACATACCGCCCGGGAATGATGGACCTGGAGAAGGAGGGCCTCCTGTGCTCGGACAGCAGGCTTCCAAGGGTGGCGGCGGATGGTGATGCTCGGTCGCGAGCACATCATCGTTAGTGGCGTCCCACTGGTCGGCGCGGTGCCAGGACTCGCCCGTCGTGCGTTGGGACAGGAGCCCCTGCTGACGAACTGCCAGCAGCGTCACCGCGCGTGGCTGTCGTCACCGTGCTGCCTCACCGAGTCCCGAGGGCCTCTGTGAGCCGCGGTTTCGTTCGGGTTCATGTTCTCGGGGCGGTAGCCTTCAAACCCGGGTGGTATCGGTTCCGAGGAGCCATCGTGCAGGACGTGATTGAAGGGCGCTGGTGCGACTGCGCGCGGGGGCTGATCCGTGAGCTGAACCTTGCGGCCCCGGTTGGGAGCGGGCAACAGGTCATGGTGGGACCTCGGAATCGCCCTCGCGGAGAGGTCGTGGATCCTGGCGGTGGCAGCCCGGCGAGCAGGACGGCGGCAGTTTCGGGGCGGGGCTCGTAGAACCTCAACCGAGCCACATCGCAACAGCTTCAGGGAGCTCCCGTTGGCCCGTCCTAGCTGAGGCCATCATCAAGTGGCGTACTGGCAATGCGGTTCTTTTACCAACATTTCACAGTTGCGACAGGTCTCAGGGGATCCGAGTGCCGCTGTTCGAGAAACTGTCGCCGCTGGTGACCCCTGTGAGGAACATCGCACTGGCGGCTTTGTCCCACTGGCGTGCTGCGTGGACGGGCTGTTGGCCGAACGTCGGGTTGGCGGCCTGAACTAAAGAGTACTTCTCCAGGTGTGCAGGGCCCTGGCAGTCTGTGTCCTGCTTTGTGCGGCACGCGTCAGGGCTCGCCGCCTGCAGCCTCTGGTGGTATGTTCTCACCTCCGGGATTCGCTCCTCTGGGCTTCATGACGGTGTGCCAGCCACCTGGGCCTCGGAGGAACCGCTGGCCTCCGCGCTGGTTCGTCTGGAAGGCGAGCCAACAGCTTGTGAAACGCTCTGGCCGCAGCCTTTACGATCGTCTCGGCCCACGCTGCTGCAGCTGGATGTGAAGAAAAGAGTCTCACCACTTCGCAGCCGGTTCTGCATGCTGGCTGGGGACCAACTGGCCACGACTGGCGTGGTCATCGTGCGCGGTGCGGTCCACCAGGTTTTGGGACGGCTTGGGTGCCTCGAGGCGGAAGCCCGAGGCTCGTCGTTGTGAGCAGGATCTCCGGCCAGGTACGCGCGCGGATGTGTTCAACGCCTTCGTCAGTACGATCCATGCGCTGCGTGACGCGTCCCACTGCTGCCTGAGCAGTGCTCGCCTGTGTGCCTTCCTTGGTGGTTGGTGATCGCAGCGGAATCACTCAGGAACCTTACTGAGATCTTCCGCGCCACATCACTGGAGCCATCTGCTCGCCGTCAGTGGCTCGAACACGACGCTGATGTGTGCTGCACTGCTCGTTGTGAGTCATGTTCGCGGCTGGGCGATTCGAGGCATTGCCGCAGGGGAGTGGCACTATTCGTACTGTGTTGTGACGAACCACTCCGCTGCGGGCGGCTGCCATGCTCGTCGTCCTGCCCAGCCACCAGGAATCGGGCGTGGCAGTGGAGCAGCGTTCAAATTTGAGTATCGCTTTGTTCTTGTGCTGCTGCCCCTGGATCTCTGGGCTGGCGCGCTGGGAGTGCACTCTCGCGGCGGCCTCGTCTCCCGCATTGGCTTGAGGGCGGGAGCTCGCTCGCCAAAGATCGCATGACCGGTTGGGCTCCACCAATGGTTCGCCGAGGCCGTTGCAGTGCCTCTTTTCAGCGCAGTTGGCCACGATCCCCTGACGACGGCGCTGTTCTGGTCAGGTGTCCGTGGTCGCGAGTGATTGCCAATGCCGTGGCTGGTCCCTTCGTTGGCCCCGCCACCGTACACTCAGGCTGGCCGCCGTCAAAGTCTTGATCTGGGTCCCACCGCTGTGCTGCGGTGGCATGGCCTGGTAGCCGGTTGCGTTCATCTATCCTCCGTTGCGCTGGTGCGGCCATGCCGAGCGCCGTGCTCGAATGGCCCTGCCACAGTCGGCATGCTCCAGCGCCCTGCTGGCAGCGGGATGCGGTGCGTAGTCCAGGCTGGACTCCGACGACGGGTAGGTTTCCTGCTGCTGGCGCTTGGTTTGCTGTTGGCAGGATGGGTCCGGTCAGTCCCGCTGGGACTGGCCAGGACGGTGGCAGGTGGTTTTCTGCGATGTCGGCCAGGGGGATGCGACGGTACTGCGGGCAGGCGAAGCAACGGCGGTCCTGGTGGATACCGGCCGGAAACCCGGCCATCACGGCACCTGGAATCCTGTATCGAACGCATTCCGCTACTGGGTCCTGACTCACTTCCACGCGGATCAGCATCGGAGGGACGAAGCTGTTGTGTCCAGTTCCATCCCGGAACAGGTATGGTCAGTCCGTTGCGTTCCCCCGGTTTCGCGGCGGCTTCCGTCGAGGGCTGTGGCGGAGGCCCACGGGTCGCGGTTGGTTGTGGCGGAACCGGGGCAGCGCATGAAAAGAGTGGGGACGTGGACTGGCTCACGGTCTCGGCGGCAGCCGACCGGGGGTTTCTGTCGCAGGGGAGGGCAGGCTCGGTCCAGAACGACTCCTCCGTTGTGGGGAATCGCGGAAGTCTCGGGCCTGCGGATCCTGTTGCCGGGGATGCTGAACCCGGCGGTCAGGGGCAGGCATCCGGCGGGCCCGAACTTAGGCATCCCGCTTTCCGTGGATGTCCTGAAGATCCCCACCACGGCTCCTTCGGCAGGAACCAGAATTTCTGTGACCTCATCGGCGCAGCTGGCGGTGGCGAGTTGCGGGCTGAAACGACTGCGGGCACCCGAGCCCCAAGACCATGCAGGGTGACCTCGCTGGGCATGGCGGTGGCACGCACCGACACAGAGGGCAACATTGCGGTCTTCTCTGAGAAGACCGGCGGCTCGGGTGCGGCGCTGGCGTGGCTGGTGTCGGGGACAGCTGGCATGCTGGGCGCGTGAAATAGTTTCGGACGTACTCTGCTCGTCACCGGTTCGGAATCGCTGCTGGCTGCTCGTGCCTGACGGCAGACGCCAGGCCGCCTGGCGGAGGAACCCGATGCTGAGGTCAACCGGGTCTGCCGGGGGCCGGAACTGGCTGATTCCATGCTCTCTCGGAGGTGACGGGTGGGTCCCTGTTCTCGAACCACATCGTCGCCATCATCGACGATCGGCTCATCCCACCCTGATGTCGTCGACACCTTGCTGTCTGCGAAAAATCCCGGAGACGAACTATGCCTGATCCTGTCGCACGAGGGCGGGAACAGGGCAGGGGTCTGATCGACAAGCTTGAGGAAAGCCAGGATCGAGACGATCGCCGTGGCGGCCCCCAAACCTTGGGAGCTGCCGAAGTTCTGCATGGAGGAGGCGCGATCCCGAAGGTGAAAACTTTCCCAGGACGCGGCCAGGGCTCGTGGCGGCGGTCGGGGAACGATCTGAGGGCACTCCCACGTCGGCGGTCGCGCGCTGCCTCTGACGCCGGCGGTGAGCCAGTGGACGAGACCTTGGTGCGGAAGTATTTCGCGGCCGGGCGGAGGTCACTTCGTTCGCGGTATCCGATGCTGTGCTGGCAGGTGACGCGTCGCTGGCGCTGGAACGTCTCCGCTGGGCCCCTCGGAGCTGGCGTTGCCCTGTGCTGATCACGTCCGCCATGGCGCCGGTGCGTTCCGCAGCGGTATGGGCAAGTACCTGGAGGCGCGAGTGGTGCCGATCTGGCTCAGAAAATCAGTGCCGCCGATTCAAACTGAAGGAGTACCAGCGCACATCCCGGAACTGGCAGCCGGGCGGTGGCAGCAGCCATCGGTGTCAGTGCCCGGGCCGACGCGGATGTCAAGGTGCGGCCACCAACCCGGAGTACGCGCTTGAACGCATGGTGCTTGGCGTCCTCCGCAGCGACTGAACCTGAAACTTCGCCGGTTCAGTGCTTCCGGTACAGCCTCTGGTCTGAAACACCGGTTCGCAGGTGACATAGGCTCCAGACTACGCAGGATGGCCTCGTCCACGGGGCCGAGGATCACAGTCGAGTGGACGTCACAGCCACGGATGTTGTGCAGTTCCGCCAGCGCGGCGGGCAGAAAGTCACTATGGGTGGCGCTGGACGGATAGAAGCAATCAGGACCTCATCGGTATGGAGTCGAGGATTCCGGCTGCCCAGGTGCTTGTCTTCAATGTTTGAATGGGCTCGATGGTCTCGGTAGCCAGCAGTTTTCACATCGGATCGATGCCGGCCAGAGCTTTCAGCGCATCCAGGAGCATCATGGAACAAGCCTCAGAAGCGGTGAGGTTTTGCCCACGATGATCTGGCCGTCAGAAGCTGGATGGCAGCGGCCGGTCCCTTGGTGAGCTTCTGCTTCTCCAACGCGGGCAACACCACGGCCGGTCTTCACGGGAGATCTGCAGTTTGCTCATGAGCAAGGCGATGCGATCGATTGGATCGGTTCCGACTGAGTCCCGGTGTTCAGCTGCCAGGGGCCTTGAAGATAGCGACGGATCACTTCTTGCCGGGGAGGCCCCTCCTGGCGAACCTCGTCATCGCTGAGTGCACATGCCCGCCATGCGACGCCCTATCGTGCGGTGGGTGACTGGTACAGGGATTCGTCGAGGAGCTGTTCGAACAGGCGCTCAACACGGGGAAGATTTCGAGGCGCGGTTGTGAGTTGACCGTCTGTTCTCCGTAGGCTGCCAGGTGGAGTGGTCGATCATGTTCACGTCGTCGAGGTCGCGGTGGCGGCCTCATGGCGATGGTCGAGGGGCAGATTTCCAGATCAGGAAGGTCTCGAATTTCGCGTAGCCGGGCGGATCCCCGCTGGTGGGTCGTGGTAGAGCTGCGATAGGGCAGGTGGCTCATCTTGCCCGACCCACGGGCCGGGGCAGTCACCACTACCAGGTCGCGTTCTGTCTCGATGTATTCGTTGTGCCCCGTACCCCTCTGGCGAGACGATGCGCGCCACATCGTGCGGGTAACCAGGGATCACGTAGTGCCTGTAGACCTTGATGCCTGAGCCGTTCCAGTCGTTTGAACGCAGCGGCTGACGGTTGTCATTTGGACCAGTGAGAGATGACTACGCTCCCCGGACGTAGAGGCTGCAGGAACGGAAGGCATCGATGTGGCTGCTAGACGTCGTCCTCGTAAGAGATTCCGAGGTCGGCACTGGACGCTGTGGCGGGAGAATCTGGGCGTTGGCCACGCTACGATCTCACATCGTCAGCGAGGCCGGCCAGCATCACGATCTTTGTCGGGGGTGAAACCCGGCGCACCGGATGTGCAGTCATCGACGAGCTTCCCCCGAACTCTGGGTAGAGTTTTCCCCGAACTGTCGTCGCCGGGCCTCGATGCTTTCCCCTGGAGTCAGGTACTTTTCCTGTAATCCAACTTTATGCATTGTTCCCCATTCGTTTGCGTGACTGCGGAAGACATACGCGAACAGCGCCCGGACCACCGGTGGGTCGGGCGCTGGACTGGCCGGTAATGTCTGGGCTCAGCCGAGGGTGTTGACGGTGAGGGCTGATAGCTGACCTGCAGGTTGGCCCGCCTGGTTTACGTGAATGACGCCCCTGGTGACGGCCTTGTCAAAGGGGCGCGGTTGGCGACGGGAGAGCTCGACGGCCTTGGCTTGTCGCCCTCGGCGACCGCAGCGCAGAGTTGCGCACATGAGTGCGCAGCTCTGACTTGATGGCCTGGTGCGCTGGCGTGCTTTTCTCGTTGGTCTCACTGCACTTCTTCTGGGACTTGATGTCACTTGGGCCGCCTCACTAGTCGGTTACTCGGTATGTGGGTGCGTTGTGATGCACGCGACGGTTAGAGTGGCGGAGCCTCGGGGTGGGTGCAAAATCTCATCCGCCCGACCTGGTCGCGTCGGGCTCGTGCCCAAAGGCCTACTCGGTGGAAGATGACTCGTCCCGCTCCCGGCCCTAGGAGGATGGAATGCCCGCTCGGCAGTGACCGACCCGGCGATCATCCGCAGTTTCTGCATCATCGCGGCACATCGACCACGGCAAATCGACGCTGGCCGACAGGATGCTGCAACGTGACGAAAGTGGTGGATGAGCGCGCATGCGGGCACGGTACCTGGACCGCATGGACATTGAACGCGAACAGGGCATCCGCATCAAAGTCGCAGGCGGTGCGGATGCCGTGGAACGCCCGATGGGGTTTGAATACGTCCTCAACATGGTTGGCACCCTGGGCACGTCGATTTCACCGCGAGGTCTCGCGTTCTACAGCCCTGCGCGAGCCATCCTGCTGGTTGACGCGGCCCAGGGAATCGAGGCGCAGACCCTCGCCAACCTGTACCGCGCCCGAAGCGGACGCTTCACATCATTCCGGTGCTGAACAAAATTGATTTGCCCAGCGCGAACCCGGAGAAATACGCCGCCGAACTTGCCGGCATCATCGGCTGCGACGAGTCAGAGGGTGCTCAGTGTCTCAGCGAAAACTGGTGTCGGTGTCGCTGAGCTGGCTTGGACCAGATCGCCTGTGAATTCCCGCGCGGTTGGGGAGCCCGGAGGAGCTGCTGCGGGCCTGATCTTCGATTCTGTCTTATGACACCTACCGCGGTGTGGTCACCTATGTCCGCGTGGTCGACGGGGAACCCAGTCATCGCAGAGCATCCTCATGATGTCCACAAAGCCGAACACGATCTTCTCGAGGTGGGAGTGATCTCCGGAAACCGAAGGCCGACGCTCTCGGCGTGGGCGAGGTGGGATATCTGATCACTGGTGTCAGGACGTGCGGCAGTCGCGGGTGGGCGACACCATCACCGGGGCAGCACGTTCCGCCACGCAGGATCTCGAGGGGCTATCGGCACCCCCAAACCCCGATGGTTTACGCGGGCCTGTATCGATTGACGGCGATGACTTCAACGAGCTGCGCGAAGCGCTGGAAAGCCTCAGCTCAACTTGATGCAGCCCTCACCTTCAGACCCGAGACCTCAGGAGCGCTTGGTTCAGGTTGCGTCGGTTTCCTGGGATTGCTGCAATGCGGAGATCGTTCAGGGAACGCCTGGAGCGTGAGTTCAATCTGACCTGATCTCCACGCGCCGAACGTGGTCTACCGCGTCGTTAGCTGGAGACGGCTCTGAACACACCGTCACGGGCCGTCAGAATACCCGGTGGGCAAGATTGCGGAGTTCATGAGCCGATGGTGCGCGGCACCTCATCCGAGTAGATCGGCACCGGACTGAGCTGTGCGGACCCGGCGCGGTGTACAGCAAGGCTCGACTACCTGAGCGGACCGGGTCGAAATCCGCTGCGCCCTGCCGCTGGCCGAGATCGTCTTCGATTTCTTCGATGCGCTGAAGTCCCGAACCAAGGGTTACGCTTCCCTCGACTACGAACCCACGATGGTGAGCAGGCAGCCGATCTGGTGAAGGGTGGACTGTTCTCCTCCACGGCTTGACCCTGTCGACGCTTTTTCCTGCGATCGTCCACAGGGACGAGGCCTACTCTTACGGGTCTGGATGTTGGCAGGCAAACCCAAAGAACTCATTCCACGCCAACAGTTCGGAAGCGCCGATCCAGGCGGCCATTGTCGCGAGTCACTGCTCAAGGAAACCATCCGAGCAATGCGCAAAGGACGTGCTGGCGAAGTGCGCTATGGCAGCGCTCAGCTTCCTGCAAAGCGCAAGCTTCTGGAGAAAGCAGGAAGGAAGGCAAGAAGCGGATGAAGATGGTGGGTCACGTGTCGAGGTTCCGCAGGAGCAGCTTTCGTGGCCGCCCTGTCGACATCAGGGAGACCACCAAGAGAGAGTAGACGCAGCGATCAGCCGGGCCACTATGGGATTCCCGCTGCAGACGTTCATGTCGGGGCGAGAGATCGCGCCTTGGGTAAAGTGATGGATCTCCCAAGTGGGTGCCTTTGACAGGACCGGCGACGGCGAACTCCGTCGTCTCTCGATACGGATGCGCCTGCAGTGTCATCTCGGAACCGTGCGGGACATTGGACGAGGGATCGGGGCCCTGCTGCAAGTTTCGGCGGTCGGCTCGTGCGGGATGCTCGGTCTTGAAAAACCTGGTTGTGCGGCTGGTGTGACGGTGTTCCTGGTGGGGTGAGGCATGTTCAGCGCAGCCCGGAGAGTATCCAATCCCTGGACCAGGAAACGCGCTGCAGGAACAAGGAAGACCACCAGCATCGGCGGGACTCGCGATCAGCGAACCCATGAAAAAGCTCCGGGTAGCGCATCGTTCTGACTGGTCGTCATGTACTGGCTGAGCGCCACCTGAACGGTACATGGCGTCGCCTCGCGGCCGCCAACCAGCGAGGGCCATGGAGAGCGTTCCACGGACGATCCGCACGATCGTACCGACCGCGCTGTGACGGTACCCGTGGAATTGGGCACTACGATCCGCGAGAGGCCGTGAATGGGTTGCACTTTGCCGTCGTCAAGTGCCGCGTCTTCCAGCTCGGATGGGAGAGTCGGGAAGGCCTGCCGGAACAGATGGGTGGCGAAGGCTGAAAGCTGTGCCCGGTCACCAGGTCCCGGGGACGAAGATCGATCCAGCCGGAACTGCGGTGCATGATGAACATCGACGAATGCGTGGCCACGCGGGCACCATGAGGGTGAACACCGTCAACCCCAGTACCACTTTCGACAACCGGTGGGTGAAACGCGCCAGCTCATATCCGGCCATCAGAGAGCAGTCACCACGGTGCCTACCGTCTGCAGGTGTGGATGCACGCGATCGTCGAGTTCAGCAACCCCTCGGCACGCCCGTCGAATCGGGAGGACATGCGCAGCCCAGATTGGTCAGGAGTTGAGCTGATCCCGGAAGCCAGTTCCAGCGGGAGCGGTGATGTTCTGGTTCGTCGAGAAGCATTCGGACGATCACGTAGAACGGCAGCGGGAAAGAGCAGGGGCTAGCGCCGTAGCCATCCCATAACGCGCGCTGTGACGAGCCGGGAGGATCTCATCCCGTGACGCCTCCTCAGAACCCAGCTCTTTGCAACAGACCGAAAATCGATGATGCTCCCAGAATCATCGTCACGTCCCAACAGGTCCTGCTGCCCGCCCCCAAGGCGGTCAGGTACAGGTCACCAGCGGTGGACGACCGTAGGGCGGGTAGGAACCGATGGAACCCAGCAGGTTGTAGAACTCGTCGAAGGCCTGAAAGGCTCCGATCAGCAGAAGCATGATCACCGCTGCCGAGGTGGCGCGCGCAACTGGGGGAGGGTGATGTGGCGCAGCATCCGCCAGCCATGCGCTCGTCGAGCGCTGCAGCCTCGTAGGGTTTCGGGTGGGGATGCGTTGCAGGCCAGCGATGAACAGGATCATGTAGAACCCGACCTGCAGCCACGAGCGCACCGTGACCAGGGCGATCCAGTACGGGTTGTCGCCACCGCCGAGCCAGTTCACCGCATCCCCGCCGAAGGTCCGGATCGAGGGAGTTCAACAAGCGAAACGGGTTCCGGAGAAGAAAACCCAAACCGCCACACCGAGGGCCGCGACCACGTAGGAGACCGCGGTCGGGATGAAGAAGGCGGAACGGAAGAGGCCTGGCCCCACCTCAGCCCCATTCGGCAGCAGCGCCAGCAGCGAAGCACACGTAGGTGAGCGGCACGATGAAGACGGCGAACGCCGCGAATACCAGCAGCGAATCCCGGAACGGGGATCGCCCAGCAGCTGCGCATAGTTGGCGAAACCGACGAAACGCGTCGGGGTGAGTGTCTGGTGGGCCTCGTGGAGGGACAGCCAGGCGCTCCACAGGATCGGGATGTAGACGAACACCAGCGGTCCCAGGGCGAACGGCCCCACGAAAAACCGGGAACCAGCGTTCCCGGCGTCGAGATCAGCTCACCTTCAACTTCGCGAGTTCGGTGGCGCCAGGTCCGCGAAAACCGGCGAAGGCCTGAACCGGGTCCTGGCCCTGCACCACGACATTGCTGATAGCCGCTGAATAGGCATCCCCAGAACCCGACCACATGATGTCGTTGGCGAAGCCATGGCTCCGACAAACCTAGCTGCCCTCAGCTCCGGGACCAGACGCAACTTTGTGGCCGTAGCCACAAGTGACTTGCCCAGGCCGGGATGCCAGGTGCCGTGAATCGGAGAAGTCCACCTGTTTGTCCGGTTTGATCGATCCACAGCCATTTCACGAACTCCTTGGCGGCCGCGACGCTTCTTTGCCCTTGGCAGCGACGCAAGAACCGAAAAGCGCCGAACGGCACGGCGACTCGTCCCTTCGCGCCAATGGCGGGGAACGGTAACGCGCCGACGTCGTCGCCGTGGGCGGCGATGATCTCAGGCGGTGACCACAAACCACACTGCATCGCCGTCTCGCCATTGACGAAGGCAGCGCCGGAGAACCAGTCAGCTGAGGCGGCCTTCAGCATCCATTGGACTGGTGAGAAGTCCTGTAGGCGGAAAGGGCCGCGTAGAAATCATCGGTGAGGAAAGCCGCTGCGGGTGCGATCCGCATCGACTGCTCGTGGCCCGAGGCCCAGATCAGCAGGGTCCCCAAAACGTCCACCCCGCCCTTGTTACCGGCGTAGAAACCGCCCATGTCCGAGGTGGCCACGGCATTTGCCGCTTTCACCAGGTCCTCGAAGGTTGCTGGGGCGGTCACTCCCGGCGGCCTGCAGCAGGGAGGGGCGATAGTGTGAGAAAGCTGCATGTCGATGGTCTGCGGGATGCCGATGGACCTTCCGTCGAAGGTGAAACGTTTGATGACGGCTTCGTTGAAGTATCACGAACCAGTGCGATCAGCGCGGCCGGGTCCTCCAGCTGTCCGGAACGGATCATGTCGAGGAGCCGCCCTGCTCCACCTCGAAACACATCGGGAACATCAGCAGTGAGCAACTGGGCAGCGAGAATACTTCCGTAGTCACCGGGATTCACTTCACAGTGACCTTCGCGGCGGTGTACTCGGCAGCGTAGCGTTCGACTGCCTCCTTCACCCCGTCCTCTCCGATACTGGTGGTGACCACTGGGTCAGGGCTGGGCCACCGCCCGACGAGTCGTGCCGCTGAGGCCGGTAGTGTGGAGCCGCGAGCGCTGAGTGTGGCTGGCTGAGGGCACGTCCTAGGACAGCCTTCACTAGAGTCAGGTTCATGCCCAGAGTCTTTCTGCCAAACGCCCGGTTTTGGGCAGGGAGGAATTTGAGCACTGTATATTTTCCCGGTGGCCAATCAGCTGCCTGCCGGAGACCTGGCGCCTCGACGGGACCCTGCCAGGTTCCGCGCTGGCCGAGCTGCCGGAACGGTCGTTCTCCGTCTACCTGCGTTCCTTCTGCCGTAGCCGCTGCGGGTACTGCGACTTCAACTACACCGCATCCGAGCTGCGGGCGTGTCCACGGGCGACTACTCGCTGCGGCGTTGCGGGAGATCACCCTCGCCGCTCGGGTGCTCGGTAGCGGGGTACCAGGTGGCTACGGTCTTTGTTGGTGGTGGCACCCCGACCATGCTTCAGGCGGGGAGTTGTCGCGGCTCCTGGATGCTGCCATCCGGGGGCGCTTCGTCTCCTAGCCCGTGACGCCGAGATCACCACCGAGGCAACGCGAGCCAGCGAGCCCCGGAATGCCTCAGACGACTTCCGAAGCTTCGGTTTCACGCGGATATCGCTGGGAGATGCGAGTCCAGCGGTGCCGCACGTCCTGGAGAGTCCTGGAACGGGCTCACCCCTGGACGCGACGCGGTATTGAGTGCAGCGCGTTAGGCCCGGCAAGGCGGTTTTCCGAACACGTCCAGCCTGGACCTGATCTTCGGGACGCAGTTCCAGGAACCGACTGAAAGAGCCTCGACGCGGTGGCGGTGGCACCGTCGACCACGTTCTGCCTATTCCTCGTCGTGGAGGAGGGAGCCGCCTGGCGATGTGCGGGTTCGCAGGAGTGGTGCCGATGCGGATGACGATGAGAACTCGCCGAAAATACCTGATGACCGAGCGGCACCTGACGGCGCTGGGATTCAGCAACTACGAAAACCAGCAACTGGGCCCGTGGCCGAGCGGCGCTACCAACACAACCTGGCCCCTGGCGGGGCGGGAACTGGTGGGGCATCAGGCGGGCGCCCATGTAGCCGCATCGGGCGTCGGAGTTCTGGAATCGCAAAAACACCGCACAGCTACGCGGCTGCCCTGTCGATGGCTGGCCCAGCTCAGGGGCCGGGGGTGCTGTCGCCCGGAGGGATCGCCGAGTAGAACGGGTGATGTGAACTCCCGGCTGGCTGAAGGGGCTGCCGCTGGGTGTCTCACCGAGGACCGAATCTGCGGGTTGACGGGATTGTTGCTGAAGGATTGGGAGTAGTGGAGGAAGAAGCTCTCGCTCACCCTGCGCGGTCGGCTCTGGCTGACGGTGTGGTGCTGCGACTGCTTGATTGAGCAGCCTCGGCGAATTCCGTAGCCAGATCGGCCGGGGCGGTTCGCAGAGAGTTGCCACGCACGGCAGCTTCGCTCCCAGCGAGCGTGCAAGGCCGATGAGGTGCTGAGCCATGTGGTCAGGATCGTCGGCTCCCACTCTCGCGGCATCCCGGATCCCATCGTGTTTGCAGCAGCTCGCAATGGCGTCTCGGGATCCTTTCCTCCGGGGCCCGTGCGGGACACGTGAGCGTCACCACCGCCTGTGGGCCAGCGTTCCGGGTGAAACCCAGCGTATCGCGGTTGGGTGTGGTGTACGCAGGGGCGTGAAGGTGAAGGTGAGGACCACCCGTTTCATGCGGTCAGACGGAAGATTCGCCAGTCGGAACACAATCGGTCGAGGCGATCGGGTACCGCTTCCCGGCCTGAGCCGAGCAGCTGGGCGGTTCCACGTCCACTCGGACTCCTCCTCGCCACGCACGCGTAGTCGATTCGCGCCAGGCGGTGGTCGCGTTTGGCCTTCGCCAGCGCCATAAGGACTGCCGGGAATCACAGGGCGAGTGGAGGCAACGTCGTCGCGACACTCCGACACCGCCGCGACCTCAGGGGCGGAATCCGCGTGGGCAATACCTGGTCGAGGTTCGCCGGGGCCGCCGCGGCTTCGCCGATCTGGTCACTGCTGCCATCCATGGCAGCCATCCTCGGGCAAGGCCGTCAGGGGCGATGGCTGCGTCGTCGTCGAGCACCGGGGCGGGGCTTGACCGCCCGACATGCGGTATCACCGTCAGAATACCGCGCGCTGTCACCTGGTAGCCAGGGCACCACGGAGCCTGATGATGTCACGCCGAATGGTTCGTTGCGTGACGCAGGCCTTTCCGCCAGCTCAGGGTCCTGTCCACGTGGAACGCGGGACTCGAGCAGCCCGAGCAGCCTGCCGCAGCACGCGGTGGGTGATCTCACTCATAGATCAAGCTCGCACGGAGTAAGCGGACAGGAATTGTCAGAATGTGCTGCACCATTGCTCTCGAACGGAGCAGTCAGGAGGAAACATTTCCCAGCCGTTCGATGATGCCACACTGCGAAACACACTGCGAAGGCGCAGCTGCAAGCCATCAGGACGCGCCGCCACGGGCTGACCGATGAATAAGCCTCGGCTGCAGCCTCCAGTATTCTCTCCTGCGAGACGTTCAAGCACTGTCTATAACAACGCACAACCGGCTCGGCAGCCCGGTGTCTGGACATGAGAAACCCAGCCACGGGCTTCTACGAAGTTTCATGGCGGCTTGCGCCCCAGCGAGACGAGGATCTGCTTTTTCTACTCAAGAACGACAGGCTCTGTGAGGCGGTAATCTGAAGCTGGTAAGGAGACCGATCTGGATCAGGTATTTACAGGTCCCACCCGCACCTTAGTACGGACGCAACGAGCGCGATACGACCATGCGCTACCTCATCGTCCATGACCTGGAGGTTCGCCCGGCTTTTCGGACATGCGGGAACATCCGGGAACCGATCGACAGCGCCAAGACAGCGGGGCTCAACGCGGCGTGATGGAGGCCGGCGCCCGCCAACAAATTCGTCACCCTGGAAGAAATGACGGACTGAGGTTGGAGCGGTTCCCGGCCTCCCCATGCTGTCCAGCTCGGCCCAGTGGTCGCAGATGGGACGGATCGAACTCAACAGGCGCTTCGGAGGGGCTGTGCAGACGCGTCCGTCACGCCACGCGCAGTCAGGGGGCGAAGGCTGCACGTTTCTGCTCGATAGAGGGCAGGGCCTCCACGACCGCCGCTGCAGGTTACCGCACTCGACGACAAATCCCATCCCAGAACCTTGCGTAGAAAAGTTCGGGGATCCACCTCGACGCCCAGGCTGCCTCAGCCAGACCTACCCGCAGCTCGATGCATGAACCCAGGGGCCCGCAGAGACCGGGTCGCCACTGTCGTGTATTCAGCCAGTTTCGCGCCTGGCGCGTTCGATCCTGGAGAAATTTCGTGGTCATGGTCAGAAGGCCAGAGAGGGCAACTCGTGAACGCAACAGGCCCTGCAGTCTCCGTAGGCCGGAGGTCAGGCCGCCAGGGGAAGCCAGCCAGGAGGCGAGATGGGCGACCAAGGACCACGCATCCTCGCGAGACCCATGGAGATTCCTGAAGGTGGCAAGCTGCTCAGGATAAGGGTTGCATAAAGGATCAGGCCGGTTTCTTCCTGGTGCGCGTCAGGCCGCGTCCGTTACTGACTCCTCGTAGAACAGGAGAGCCGCCTGGCGGGCCGTTTCCCCTTCGTGTGGGGATGCCTCGTTCCGCAAAGGCCACCTGCTGCAGACGGGCATCCGCGATGGTAAACCACTGACGATGTCGACGGCGGCTGGTCATGACAGGAGTCTCATGCACGCCAGATTAACGTCGATTTGACAGAGATCTCCAGGAAGGCTTTTAATGTCAATTAAACGCTAATTAGGAGGGTTCCAATGGCCTGTTCATCGCTACCGTGTACTCGCGCCACCAGTTCACCACCGGGGCGCTCGCTTCCAGGAAGGCGCGGAAAACTGGTCAGCAGCTTTCCGCAGCGCCCGGGGCCTCGTTCTGGTTCCGCCCGCGCTCACGACACCAGCCTCTCCGGTGCCGGTCACGACGACCAGGAGTTCGGGAATATTTTCGTGTCACCACATCCGACCGTCAGGGTCGGCGTCGAACGGCCCTCACTGTTCATCGTCGCCCCCCAGGCTGGCCGCCCGGAGGGTGGATTTTGAGGGAGATAATCCGACCAGCGAACCGGCGAATGGACCGGCCAGCCTGCAGAACCACCGGAACCGCCTCGCTATGCAGAAACAGTTCGCGGCGGGTGATGAGTCAGCTCGGGGTCCTGGGACAGTTCTCGACGACGGATTTGCGGCTGGTTCGTGACGCGATATCAGTCTGTCAGGGAGAAGCCAGCTGCAGTAGCGCGGGCATCGGTGCTGGGGTCAGGTCGTCGCCGTCAGGGGCCGACGAGGAACTTGAAAGACGCTCCAGACCCGTATCCGTGAGGAGGCGCAGCCGATATGGATCGTGCCACCACGTCGACAGGCGCAGGCGGCGGTGGACCGGGGCAGGCCATCACGGGAGAACGGGCAGATTAATCGCACCGGACTGGCCCGCCGCGAGGCTGGTCTTGTGGAGACTCCGGGAATGAACCGGCGCCGCCGCACTGGGCAGGAACTGGGACGCGACCGGCTCCGCAATGGAAACTAGAGGCGGCGGAGCAGGCGACTTTACGAATGGGCCGAGCGCAGTGAGGTCACTGATGGCAGGCAGGGCGGGCGAGGTGGCCCGAATGGCAGAAGCGGAAAATGCCCTCAAGAGCCAGGCTGGAAGCATTCTCTGCAGGAACCGGCTTGCCAGCGGCGGTGCGCGGCAGCAGCGACTCCGGGTGTGTGCTTTCATCGCATTGCCGAGGAGATCAACTCGCTCACGCTCACTCCTGACCCCACTGCTTTGCCAGCGGGGTTTCCAAGCTGCTTGCGGAGGTTCGAGGGGTGGTGCTTTTCGTCGTCATCGGCCTACCGGCTGGCCGAGGCTGCTCGAGTCCCTCCACGCTCATTTTTAATCGAATTCTTCCTGGGTACGCTCGTGGGTTGGGAATCAGGGATCTGCGGAGCAGCCGATGAAGAGGCGCAGCAGCCCGGGCTGCCTCGATGCCGTCTCGAATGCTGTCGGCGGCGGTGATGGCGTCACGCGGAGGAAGCAATGTGA